>Ga0272443_10000309_pt1 | contig 93162 bp, 66 predicted proteins | sample SSMAcet12_FD_193581 | JGI IMG/M metagenome (GOLD analysis project Ga0272443, IMG submission 193581) | Marine sediment archaeal communities from Little Sippewissett salt marsh, Falmouth, MA, United States - SSM-Acet-12 | ecosystem: Environmental > Aquatic > Marine > Wetlands > Sediment ...
TTTCGGCACGGATTTCGTTGATATATTGGTAGTTACAAGTATCCTCACTCCTTTCGGGAACGATTGGGAGAATAGGATCGTTTTGTCGATTTAGCGGTTGATTCGGGAATGATTATGCATTTCTATTGTATACTTAACAGGAGAGGGTATGTGAATAACATTAACCGAATCATATCGTACCTGACAATCTCTATGATCCTTGTGGTTGGAGTTGTAATAGTCACAGGGATTGCGGGAGATTTTGATACTAAATGGAGGTTCATAATAGGCGCCGTTGTGGGTGTCTATGCGGCAATCAGAATATGGATGTTGATGCGTAAACCAAAGCCCAAATCATTGATACGCCCGCTTGATTCGGAGGGTGATGAGCGCGATTGAGCGCGGCTCAAAAAGGCTTGACTTGCGTGAATACATTTTATATCTAATAGGCTCTATTATCGGGCAGGATAATCAGAGCAAGGAGTTAGCAGAGGTTCTACATGACATTAATCAGGTTCGCTACCCTAATAACAGCAGTCATCCTGTTATGTTTTACTGTTTCCGCTCTCGCTAAAGACGATATTCCAGACGATATTCAAAAGCTTATCGACCAGAAGAAATATGACGAGGCTATCAAGAAAGCGGAAGAGGGGATGGAGAAGCGGCGACGTTCCGTTGAGTATCCCTATGCTATTGCTTTTATATATGAGAAGAAGCATAATGATAAAAAAGCTGAAGAATATTATCAGATGGCTCTCGATCGTAAAGGAAGCCATCTGCCCTCACTATACCATCTTGGCAAAATTGTAGTTCAGGATACAACAAGACTGGAGGAGGCGAAAGAACTCTTCGAGAGGGGGTTGGATAAAGCGAAAAAAAATCATGAGAAAGCCATGTTCCATGATGGTCTTGGGCTTTATCACCTTGCAATGCAGCAGTTCAGTGAAGCAGATAAGAGTTTCAGAACTGCCGAGTTCCTCGATAAGGAAAACTGCACCTACCCGATGCATCTCGGGGATGCAAACTATGAGAAGGGAGCTTATGCGCTCTCGATTCTCGCTTACAATCGCGTACTCGAGGAGTGCGATTCCCTGAATCCGGAGGTTCATTTCAGGCTTGGCAAATCGCATCTTGCCCAGAAGCAATATACCGAGGCGCTTGAGGGTCTTGGAAATGCCATTCGGCTCGATTCCTCTTATGTTGAAGCATACAATCTCGCGGGTAAGATATTTATCCTGTCTGCCATGTCTATTGGCGGAAGCGATCAGGAAAAAGCCATCGAGCGGTATACAAACTCGATCTGGATGTTCCGTAAGTTTATCGAGATGTCACCCGATGAAGCGTCTGAAGCGGAGTATTATCTGGCGAAGGCATTTCAGGCATTGAGATATGAGGACAGCGCAGCGGTTCATTTCGAGAAAGCTATTAACCTTGGTTATGATCGTCCCGACCTCTATTTTGATCTTGGTAAGGCTTACGCGAAGTCCGACCAGTCTGACAAAGCCATTGAGACCCTATCAGCTTATGAGGAAAATGTTCTCGCGGAGGATCCCGAACATGAGTGGACTCCGGAAGAGGCGGAGTTGTTCCTCGAGAGGGCCAAAGCCTATGCCGCTATGAAAGAAGACTCGATGGCGCTGGTCAATGCAACAAAAGATTTCAGGAGAGCATGGGAGATCGATTCCACCGACGTGACCTGGTGGAATGACATGGGATTCACCTATTACTATCTCGGTAAATTCGATCCGGCGGCATACAATCAGGCTGTCGATATTTTCGAAAGGAAGATAGCGGTCGACTCGACAAATGCTCGTTCCTGGTTGAATGCTGCATACGCATACATGCGATTGAAAGACTGGGAGACTACGGCGGAGTATCTGACGAAAGTTCTCGAACTCGATCCGGAAAACTGCGCTGTAAACAAACTTCTGGCATCCAGTCTATCTCAGCAGAAGAAATACGAAGAGAGCCGGAGCTATTATGAAGCCTGGGGGCAGTGCGATTCAACAGCATGGGAAGCCGACAAGTGGATCGGTTTCACATATCTGATATCCAAGACTCCGAATGGCGCGAAAGCGGTTCCTCATCTTACGAAGGGATTCAACCGGATGAAGGAACAGGGGCTGGATGAGTGTAATGATATTGATCTGTTAACCTGGATCGCACAGGGCCATGCGCTCGCCAAACAGTATAAGCAATCCATGACTTGGATAAAGTTGGGATTAAAGTGTGACCCCTCCAACAAGACTCTTCTGGAATTGAAGAAGAGTGTTGAGGAGGCGCTCGAAGCCTTCTAAGCAAACTTCCCGAGGCAGAGGAATATGGCAGAAAAAGAAACAAAGAACAACTCCTCACTCGATCCGGATATCAGGTATAAGTACATAGGCTTTGATGTCTATGGCGGCAAGGTATCGGAGTATTTCAAGAGTGAAGAGGAAAAAAAGAAGTACGAGATCAGTGTAGAGGAGTACAGCAAATCTCACTACGCTCCGCTTAGAAGTGGTACTGCTGTGAGGGCGAATCTCCTTTCGGTCAGGGATCGCGTGGTTCTTACAATTGCATCATTGGGACTGGTGATCGGCAGCCTGTTTACGTGGTTCAAAGTAGAGAGCATATATGGCACGATGACCGTCTCAGGTATCCTGACATTCAGTTCGGTGTCGTCATTATCGGATATTATCGGGCGGTTCAATCCAATGCTTCCGAACCTGCCCTATATCTTTTCCGGTATTGCGGTGCTGAGTCTGATATTTGGAGTTGCATCGCTTATCGCAATGTACCTTCCAGCCAGGGATATGGACCAGAGGATATCCCGGCTCAAACACATACTTGGCTGGCAGTATTTGCCCATAGTGTTGTGGATTGGTATGTTCATCTGGCTGACGGTCGGATTTGATATACCGATGGGTGATGAAGTTGCAAACATTTATATGATTAAGGGACTTGGCTCCAAATTCAATATAATAACATTCTGGGTTATGGCGCAGCCCGCTCTGTGGGTGACATTCGCGGGACACATAGTGAATGCCGTCAAATCCAACGATCTTTGATTTGGGTAATCAGCTTTCACCTTTAGAGTAAATATTACACAAGTTATACCGGAGGAAATAGGAAGTGAAGCAGTCTGTATTCGTAACTCTTGTAATGGTGATTTCTCTGGCAACCGGGTTCATAATCTGGACTCAGCTTCCAGCGTATCTGCAGGAGGGTGGACCCCTCGTTGCGATTCTGATTTCACTGTCTGTTATGCTCGTATCGTTCATTTCAGAGCGATCAATCTCTCTGAGAAAAGCCAAAGGCAAAGCTTCTGTACAGTCCTTCTTCAAGAAGGTTGTTACCCTCGTACAGCAGGGTGATTATGAAGGCTCCCTGGCTGCCTGTGACAAGCAGCGCGGTTCAATGGCAAACGTTCTTCGTGCCGGCATCGACCAGTACCGGCAGATCAAAGACAGCAATCTTGATGCAGAGAAAAAACTTGAGGATACCCAGAGGGCTATCGAGGAAGCCAACGCGCTTGAAGTCCCACTGCTGGAGAGAAACCTCATTGCCCTTTCAACTATCGCATCCGTTGCAACAATGGTTGGTCTTCTCGGAACAACCATCGGTATGATCCGCGCATTCGCTGCTACCGGTCATGCTTCCGGTGGTGTTATTGATGCCACAGCGCTCGCAACCGGTATTTCGGAAGCGCTGGTTAATACCGCAGGTGGACTTTTCAATGCAATTATCGGGATCGTTTCGTACAACTTCTTTGTAAACAAAGTAGACAGCTTCAATTACACTGTGGATGAAGCCTCTTACGAGATATTGCAGCTTCTCAAGCAGAAAGAGGCCAAATAAGTCATGAAGATCAAGAAAAAGCGCAGAGTTAGCATAACACTCGACATGACACCGTTCGTCGATATCGCTTTCCTGCTTCTTATCTTCTATATGGCGACTACTCAGTTTAAACCGCCGGAGAAGAAAGAGGTAACTCTTCCGACTTCGCACTCCCAGATCAATCTGCCGGAGAAGGGAAAAATCCTTGTTACGGTTACGGAGCAGGATTCCGTTTTCGTGGAGTATGTAGAGCTGCAGAAACAGCAGGTCGAAGGTGAAGAGTTGACGATTCCGGTGTCAGTGGATATATCCGTATCCCCATTTAATGTGGGAGCGACGGTTCAGCAGATCCGAGCAAAATCGCCGGGGAACCTGAAAGCGCTTCTGATCATTAAAGCGGATAGAAATGTAAAATTTGGTACCATGGAAAAGATCATGGATTCCCTCCGAGACTTCAATCTCAGGACATTCCAAATAGTCACTGAGTTTGAGTCCGAAGAGGCGCAGGTATAGGAAAGGTGGTGAGATAGATGGGTGCTGTCGACACTCCCGATAGGGGAGGAGGCGAGGAGAAAAAAGGCTTTCGGAAAAAGAAAAAGCGTATCGGCATCCGCATTGATATGACCCCAATGGTCGATATCGCCTTTCTCCTTCTGATTTTTTACATGGTGACGACTGTATTTGCCGCTCCTCAGGCGATGGAGATAAATCTTCCGGAGCAGTCCGAGGATGATGTTCTCAAGATTCGTGAAAGTGATCTTCTCATGATTTTCGTTGATGGAGAAGACAATCACTGGTTCTTCTGGGGGCAGGAATATTCCGACCCGGTCAAGTTCAGCATGGATTCCACACGCCAGCTTCTGTTTGGCGCGAACAAGGTTAATCCAAGATTGAGCACTCTAATCACCATTCACGAGGATGCTAAATATAACGATTTCGTCAATCTCCTTGATGAGATTGAGGTTGTTGAATATGTTCTGCGTGATGATGAGGAATTTATGGAGGCGTACCGGGAGGCCAATAAGGACTATCTCGAGGAGGGCGCGACATTCTCATACAGATATTCCACGTCACCCTGGAACGATAAGAGTCGATTCGTTCGCAAGATTAACAGGGCGAAATCCGGCTCGCTTCTGGGAGGTGATGAAGAAGAATGAGACTGGGAACTGGAGTTATAAAGGTTGACTATGGAGCTTTCGAGCTTAAGAAGTCATACCAGAAACATATGGCCCTCGCGATTCTTATCGGAGCCGGTATTCATCTCTTCGCAATGGGCGCATGGGCGTTTGTTAAGTACATAACTACGAAAGATATACCGGTTACGGAGAATGTTATCAGGATTCGTGATATCTCCGACCTTGCTCCACCGCCCTCTCTAACCAAGAAGGCGCCGGCTGTGAATATCGAAGCTCCGAAGATTGCGGCTCCCAAGATCGGTATCCCGGAACCGGTTCCGGATGAGGAGGCAACAGAGGCTGTAGTACTTGCAACTCAGGATCAGCTTGCTGATATTGCCCAACCGGTTATCGGAAGCGGTGAAGGCGGAGGCGGTGATGATATCGTTATCGAAATCGATGACGATGATTTCTTCCCGGCACATGACGAATTCGTCGCTGTGGAGGAGATCCCTCAAGCAATCCACATCCCGCAGCCAGACTACCCTGAAATGGCTCGTAGAGCCGGAATCGAGGGTAATGTCTGGATACGTGTTCTTGTGGACCGCGAAGGCACAGTTCGCGATGCCATAATCGAGAAGGAATCCGGTGCAAATGCGGGTTTCGAGGAAGCTGCAAAGAAAGCCGCTATGGGCGGCAAGTGGACTCCCGCGATGCAGAACAATCAACCGGTACCATGCTGGGTCTCCTATAGGGTGGAATTCAGCCTCGATTGATTCGAATACTACATCTGATTATAAGAACGCCGAAGTTTTTAAGCTTCGGCGTTTTTATTTCTCCGGTGACTGAACGATGACGTTTCAACCTCGTCTTACATGATAGAGACGCAGGCGTACCATCCGATCAGCATTCTGCCCATTGCCGATTTCTTAATGAATTCAGGCCGGCGCTCGGGACCAATCTCGGAAGGAGGATTGGTATGGTTATGAATGTCTACTGGAATCGGACTATTATGGGGGCTCTCGATCTTAAGAGATCGTATCAGCGAAATCTGTTGATGGCAGTATTAATCGGTGTGGGGCTGCATCTTGCCCCTTTAGGGACATACATGATATTAACTGGCGTTAACGGAGAGGATGTCTTGGAAACAGCCGAGAAGATAGTATTGAGGTTTGATGTAATTGAAATACCACCACCAGGAATACATGTAGATCCAATACATCCGGCGCCACCGATCAAGATTCCCGAAACAACACTTAGAATCGGTATACCGGATCCTGTTGATGATACAGAAGTGTCGAATTATATGCCGATACTGAGTCGACAGGAACTTGCAGCGACTATCGGGGATAATCCATTCAGCGGAAACGGTGATGGGACCGGTAGCGAGATGCTTGTGATCCCTATAGATCCTCCAGAGGACATCATACCTCAGAAGGATGAATTCATACCGGTTGATGAATATCCCGAGTGTATAAATCTGCCGATGCCCGAATATCCGGAGATGGCTCGCAGAGCCGGATTAGAGGGCTGGGTATGGATGAGTGTGTATGTCGGTACGACCGGAAAAGCTCTTAAGGCTGAGGTTATAGAATCAAGCGAGTCGAGAGCCGGGTTCGAAGAAGCCGCAATTGAGGCTGCGCTGAAGAGTGTATGGACACCGGGACTTCAGAACAACAACCCGGTAGGATGCTGGGTGACATATAAAGTGGAATTCAAACTTGACTGACTAACGTGGGCGTGTCGAAGCCAATAACGTGAGCTTTCTATCCCCTTCACTGCCCACTCTGAGAGGGAGTCTGAGTCACCAGACAGACTCCCTCATCCATTTGCGCTTGACATGAACTGCAACTTGATCCATTATTGTATGAAAATCATTTACTCTGAAAGGTGCGTGCCTGTGAAGTATTCAGCTATTGCGATGTTGTTTCTAATCTGCCTGTTTGGTCTCTCGACTGCAGAGGTTACAACATATCGCATCGAACTTGATCCATTCTTTGAGGCTGAGTTCTCAGGTACCACAATCCCACCAAAAGCTGTCTCTCAACCTCAGCCTGTGTACCCAGACTCCGCGCTCTTCGCCGGAATCGAGGGTGAAGCTAAAGTGCACGTCAGGATTGATACAACCGGGACTATTCTGGATGTTGAGGTCATGGAGGTTCCTGCGGAGGGATATGGATTCGAGGAGTCGCTTAAAGAAGCGATCTCCGGGTGGAAGTTCGAACCTGCAAGGAATGTTATAGACGACGAGCCGGTTGAAATCATGGTTAACCTGACGGTGGAGTTTAGTATTATGCCGAAGGACCTACTTAATAAAGCAGATGAAATGTTCAATTCAAGGCAATATGAAGAATCACGCGATGTGTACCATGCAGCTCTCAAGGCAGCGGAGAAAGATAGCGATGTTTCAACACAGGTGGAAGCACTCTCTCAGATTGCTCGTACACACCTGATTGTCGGTGAGAAGGAACCTGGGAGGGAGTGGTTCGGGAAAGCTGTCAAGCTTGCATCCCCTGAGGACAATCTCGGATGGTCGAGATTCCTCGGTGTACGGGGTCGTTTCGAATGGCAGGATGGTGATCTCGAAAAATCGAAGGCGACATTCGAGGAGATGTATAGATACTGTTCGGAGAGGGAGTTGCACAGCCGCGCGATTGATGCCGCACACATGGTAGCCATAGTCGGGACACCGGAAGAGCAGATTGAGTGGGGATTGAAGGGGATCGCTGAAGCCGAGGCGGGAGATGTTCAGGGCTGGCTTGGACCACTCTGGAACAATCTCGGTGCGACGTATGAGGATCAGAAGAAATACACCGAGGCTCTCGACGCATACAAGAAGGCACGGTACTACCACTATGAACATGGCGATGAAATGAACAGGCTTATCGCCGACTGGGCGGTCGGGCACGCATACCGTCTCGCCGGTGATCTCGAAGAAGCGGACAAGTGGTTACGACCGCTTCTCGAATGGTGTGAGCGTATCGAGGCGACCGAGTTTCTCGGATGGACGCACAAGGAACTGGGTGAGATCGCATTGATAAATGGCGACAAATCCTCGGCAAAAGATCATTTCACAATAGCGCTCGAGAAACTCGAAGCGGAGGGTATGAAAAACTGGGATCCGAACGGATTCGAAGAACTCAAGAAACGAACGGAAGAACTGGAGTAGTTAATCAATGTCACGCAGACCACTTACTCACGATCCTGTATTCAGCGATTCCAAGTTTGCCGAGACATATCTCAGCAAACATCGAAAATTGCTTGCGCGACTCGGGAGAGAATACTGTGCCATGCTTCACAAACGGGGATTCAGGTCCGGGGATGTTCTCGATGTCGGATGTGGTTTTGGCGAGATCAATCTTGTGGTTGCAGAGCAGTTCCCGGAGACAACACATACAGGTATTGACCTTTCAAAGCCGCTTCTTGAAGCTGCGAAGCAGTCTGCGGAGTCGAGAGGAGTTGCCGAACGGGTTCACTTTGCTGAAGTCGACGCTCAGGATATACCCTACGAGGATGATTCGTTCGATCTTGCATTCAATATCAATATGCTCCATATCGTCAATGAACCGATTCTGATGCTAAATGAAATCGAGAGAGTCCTCAAACCCGGTGGCTTGCTGTATATGCTCGATCTTCGAAGGTCCTGGCTCGGCTTTTTCGAGAAAGAGATACGGTCATCGTATTCGGTAGAGGAAGCCCGGGAGATAATCGGCAAATCAAATCTCAGAGAGGGGAATATAACAACCGATATGCTCTTCTGGAAATACGTGGTTTGAACAAATGGAAAGACATCTGACATGAGTAATACCAAAGTTTACCTTACACGAGTTATCCCCGAAAGTGGTATGAAACGCCTGAAGGATTACTGTGATATAGAATTCTGGCGGGATGATGCCCCGGTTCCCCGTGAGGTACTTCTCGAAAAAGTAAAGGGTGTGGATGGCATTCTCTCCATGCTCTCGGATCCTATCGACGAGGATGTCATGGATGCCGCTGGAGAGCAGCTTAGGGTGATATCCAACTATGCGGTTGGGTATGACAACATTGATCTCGATGCCGCCGCAGCGAGGAATATCGCGGTCTGTAATACTCCCGGTGTTCTCACGAATGCTACCGCCGATCTCGCGTTTACACTTCTAATGGCCGCTTCACGCCGAATTATCGAGGGAGTGGATTATGTACGCGATGATAAATGGATTACATGGGGACCAAAGCTTCTACGCGGATACGATGTCTGGAATTCCACACTCGGAATAATCGGACTCGGGCGTATCGGTGCGGCAATGGCTGTCCGCGCGCGAGGATTCAAAATGCGGGTGCTCTATTATAACGGTGGTCGCAGGAGCGAATACGAAACTGAGTGTGGAGCACTAATGGTGGAGAGTCTCGATCAATTGTTGACCGAATCGGATTTTGTCAGTATTCACTGTCCGTTGAACAGCGATACGAAAGGATTGATTGATTCATCCGCACTCAGAAAGATGAAGAACTCTGCTGTTCTGATAAACACTGCACGAGGTCCGGTCATAGATACCGATGCTCTGTATGATGCGCTTGAAAATAACGAGATCGCATACGCCGCACTCGATGTTACCGATCCGGAACCGCTCCGTGCGAACCACCCTCTTCTTAAACTGCCAAACTGTATAGTGATACCTCATCTCGGCAGCGCTACCCTGTCGACACGCGACAAGATGGCAGAGATTGCAGCCGAAAATTTGATCGCGGTCCTTGAGGGAAGGGAACCGCAATTCCGGGTGAAATGAGTCTCATGTCATGTTGATTCTGTATAGTCAGTCTTTGAGTTTGTCTATATCCTCACCTTTACCGATTACAAACAGAATATCACTCTCCTGTATCCTGTACAGACCATACGGTACCAGATTAAGGTCCCCCGATCTGGAGTTCTGAACCGCTACAATCTGGATGCCGTACTTTGCCCTGATATCGAGTTCGGAGAGAGTCTTGCCGATGAATTTCTCCGGCGCAGTTATCTCCACGACATAAAATCCGGCTGTCAGCGGAAGATGGTCGATCATGTTGGGACGCGCCAGCGAATGTGCCAGCTTGAATGCCATTTTCTCTTCCGGTATCAGAGCCTCATCTGCTCCGACTTTCATGAGAATTCGGGCATGATCGGGAGAGTTGGCTTTAACGATGATCTTTTCCGCCTTAAGCTCTTTCAGATACAGCGTGATAAGTATGGATGCATGCTCATCGGTTCCGGTTGAGACAATAAAACAGTCAAACTTCGATGGTTCGATACTCTCGATGAATTTGCGGTCGGTGGCATTTGCATGAATTGCGACATCCGCCTGCTGTTCGACCAAATCGAGACGTTCTCTAACAGCGTCGATAGCGGTTACTCTGCATTCGAGCCCTGCGAGTGTTCGCGCAACGGTTGCGCCGAAATTTCCGAGTCCAATTACTGCAAAATCTTTCATGTCAGAATCCTAACCGACTGCAACGGGTTCATCAAGATATACAATTTCGCCCTTTTTAGATGGTCTTGCAAGTGCAAAAGCGAGTGTTAGAAGCCCCACTCGTCCCGAGAACATCGTTACAATCAATACTAATTTCCCCAATCCGCTCAATGAGGCTGTCGCACCGAGTGACAGACCAACCGTTCCGAATGCAGAGACAGTCTCGAACAGTACCCTTGTAAACCATCCGTGACTCAATTCATACGAGACGGGTTTCTCCTCGATATACATGAGCAGTATGAAAACCGCTGCAATGAAGAAGGAGGCGAGGAGAATTACAGTGAGTGCTTTTATGATCGACTCCGAGTTGATTGATCGCTTGAACGCCGAAACCGATTTCCGTCCGAAGAATCGATGGAATGCCAGAAGGACCACGATTGCAAATGTTGTTACCTTTATTCCTCCCCCGGTAGATCCGGGAGACGCCCCGATGAACATTAGAAACATGGAAGCCGTCAGGCTTGTTTCTGTAAGTCCCGTTTGCGGCAGTGTGTTAAAACCCGCTGTACGGCAGGTTACCGACTGGAAGAAGGCATTGGAGAGAATATAATCGAGCGATCTGTCAGCGAGCAGATTGCCTCGCTCGGATATGAGGAACAGGATTGTCCCTGCGATCAATAGTGTCATCGTCAAAGACAGACATAGCTTGGTATGGAGAGAGAGGCGCTGTTTTTTGCTTCGAACTTTCGCGAGAACATCCCACAAAACCGCGAATCCAAGTCCTCCGAGAATGATAAGTATCGAGAATGTAAGGATGACAGCCGAATTGTGGCTGAAATGCTCGAGGCTGGTCGAGAATGTCGAGAAACCCGCATTGCAGAATGCCGAAATGGAGTGGAATACGGCATGAAATGCCGCATCTCCGGTTGTGAAACCATCTTTGACGAACAAACCAAAGAGCGCAAGGAAGCCGATTGCTTCAAAGAATAGTGTAAATGCTACGACCGCTTTCATCAATCCACCGGGACTGATTCCGGATACAGTCCCGAGTCGGTGAGCTACTCCCAGTCTTTGGAAGAGCGAGAGACGTGTCCCGACAGACAGCAGTAGACCGGTAGCGAATACCATTATGCCCAATCCACCGAGTTGTATCAACATAAGGATCACAACCTGTCCAAATGTCGAGAAATCCCTTCCGGTGTCGAGTACTACCAGTCCTGTCACGCAGACTGCAGATGTCGAGGTGAATAGCGCATCTACAAGTGAAACCGGTTCTCCGGCAGAGCTTTCGGGCAGGTAGAGCAGGACCGTACCTACCAGAATCGTGATCAGGAAGTACAGGGCGATTTTACGACCCGTATGTCTGTGAAACAGCTCCATAGAATGGTATACCCTTTCGAAAGGAGTAAGTTTGAGTCGTTTTTGGGATTTTGTCAAGATGTAAGGAGATACAATATATATCAGAAACCCTCTTGCGTAGATTATCATTGCTGATTAAATTGATAGTGTATTCCACATTTGAGCAGCGGCAAGAGGGGCTTTATCGCCGCACTGGGAAGTTACTGGGTATGTATATCAACGATTGGATTGCCAAATGATATACATGAGATGGAGACAAGGAGTTAATTCCCTATCGGTAACTAACAAAAGGAGTGTATCATGAAACGCTGTATTCTTATCATTCTGGTGCTTCTAATCGCCTGTAGTTTTGCTACGGCAGATGATTACATCAAAATCAATTTGATGGATGGCGGAGAGGTCTATGTAAACGACAACTATGATTTGGATTTCTATCTAACGTATGAGTGTTCCGATCCAAATCCGATGGATGGTTTGTCTCTGGGATTTGTTATTACCACGACCGGAAGTGCTATTTTTTCGCATACTGCTGGCGACTACACCAAGTATCATGATACCGACTGGTTCAATGTCGGAGGATTGGTTATTGACGATTCTCAAATCACCGGGACATATATTAATGAGGGCACGATCCTTTTTACAGGTGCCTACAGTTCGTCACTAACAGGTGACGGTCTCATCCCACCTGTAACCGATGAGCTGTTTGCAACGATTGGCATTCGTATCGGTTATCAGTTTGGTGATGACTTCTGCATTGATTCCGGTTTTGTGGAACCGTCAGGGACTTGGGAGTTCACCAACATGACCTGTGGTGAGGGTGGCGCTGCAGATCGCCCGCTTTTCCTGGATGCTGACGGTCAGGACGTACACCCGATCTGCGTTACTCTTGTTGAGCTTGGTCCAGATCCGATCATTGATACAGTTCCGGATGGTGATCTTCTCTCTGTGAATCACTGTTATGGTACCAGCTTCCAGTTTGGGGCAAATCCAAATTGCTCTCCCGGGCTCGATCCTGGAATTATAAGCTATTGGAATGTCTTTTACGGTCCCGGTTCTATTGACGACACCGGCTATTACACAATTGACGCACAACTAATCGGCACCTATGACGTCACCATTGAAGCCTTCAATAACTGTGGTGGCAGAGATGTCTATGATTTCCAGGTCGAATTTACCAACAACGCACCGTCATTCGTCGATTGTCCGGTCGAATACACGACGATAATTGATTATTTCACCAGCGTTCAATTGTATGCGGATGAACCGGATATGTGCGATCAACTCGGATTCTATCTCGTGGATGATGGCGGTCAGACCGGCGTATCCGTCACGACGGGTGGCATGTTCTCGTGGAATCCGACACCATCGACTACCGGGACATATACATTCGTAGCCGGTGTAGTGGATGGAGTTGACAGCGACGAGTGCACAATCAATATCACCCTGATAGATGACTCAACCATTCCATGCGGTGATGTTGATGGAACCGGATTCGTTGATATTGACGATGTTGTCTATCTAATGAACTACATCTTTCAGGGAGGACCGGCACCGGTAGTCCCGTATGGTGGCAATGTTGACTGTTCACGCAGCACGGATATTGATGATGTGGTGTATCTAATCGAATACCTGTTCCAGTCGGGTAATTATCCCTGTGATCCCGACGGTAACGGTGTTCCGGATTGTTGATATATGGACTGTGCAGGCTCAGTATCGTAGCCATGTGCATCTCTGTTACGACTAAAGACATAGTCCCTATTCGGTAAGACATTTTTTACTATAAAATATGTCGGAGCGGGTAACCATCTGCAACCGACACTCTTTGAAAGTTTGCCCCAAACTAAAGGAGTGTAACATGAGGTACTGTATTCCTGCAATTTTGATGCTTTTTATATTCTGCAATATTGCGGTTGCAGATGATTACATCCAACTCAGTATGGTGAACCAGGATTCTGTATACCAGAACTCGGACCTTGACTTGGATTTTTACCTGACCTACGAGTGCCCGGAACCGAACCCGATGAACGGTGTTTCGTTGGCATTTATTCTCTACACCACCGGAGATGTCACTTTTTCGCATACATCCGGTGAATTCACCTTACACCATAGTACTGACTGGTTCAATGTCGGGGGCTTGATTTTTGATGATACACCCATCACCGGGACCGATCTTGATACCGGTACAATTACGTTTGGCGGCGCATATAATTCACTTTTCCCGGGAGATGGTTGTATACCGCCGGTAACGGATGAACTTTTCGTCACGATAGAGTTTACGATCGACGACGGTTTTGGTGGCGAATTCTGTATTGATTCCGGTTTCGTTCCTCCGGGCGGTACATGGAAATTCTCGGGAATGGAGTGCGGTGAGGGAGGTGCGCCGGATCGTCCTCTTCTTTTGGATGGTAACGGAGATGATGTGCACCCGATTTGCATTAATGTCATCGAGCGAGCCTGTACGGGACCGACTATTAATGTTACCCCGGCGGGGGATGTCATAACCAGAAGTCACTGCAGCAGCGCGAGTTTCCAGTTCCAAGCGGATCCGGGCATGTTTGGTCCCGATCCGGTAACGATTGATGCCTGGAGTGTAAAATCCGGTCTCGGCTCGATAAGTTCATCCGGTTATTACACGATCAGCGCACAGTCTACCGGCACATATCCGGTTGAGATTGAGGTAACAAACAGCTGCGGAAATGCTGACACCTATGCCTTTGACGTCGAGTTCACGAATAATGATCCGTCATTTGTCGGTTGTCCTATCGAGGGCCACGCTGTTATTGAATCACAAGCCAGTCTTCAGTTGAATGCAGATGACTCGGATCAGTGCGATGACCTTGAATTCTCGCTGGTCGATGATGGCGGACAGACCGGAGTTTCTGTTTCGGCGGGTGGTCAGTTCCTCTGGGATCCGACTCCCAGCACGGAGGGCACATACACATTCATTGCCGGTGTCGAGGACGGTGAAGGCGGTTATGCAGAGTGCGTCATCGACATTATCGTATCCGAAACCCCGTATTTTATATGTGGGGATGCAAACGGTAATGAGAGTGTTGATATCGGAGATGTACTCTATATTCTGCAATATGTTTATATGGGTGGACCGGAACCGGAACCGCTACAGGCTGCGAATGTGAATTGTGATGGTGTTACCGACATTGATGATGTCGTATATCTCCTGAACTATCTGTTCCAGGGAGGAATTGCTCCCTGTGATCCCGATGGTAACGGCATTCCGGATTGCTGATGCAGATTAGATTATGATTATAAAACCGGGTGGCTTATGAGTTTTTCATGAGTCATCCGGTTATAGCTAAATACCTTTCCCATTATTTCCATATAGGGTATAATATACCCATCATGAACAAACACTCTTTTGACCGGGCGTTTGAGGTGGTGAAATCCGGGTATGACCGCCTCGCGGACAAGTACGGCAGCATTAGAGGCAAATTCGAGAACTGGAATGAGATCGAGGCGTTCACCGCGCATCTTCCGAAAAACGGCCGAGTGCTCGATGCCGGTTCCGGTACAGGCGTTCCGGTTGCAGAGCATCTTGATCGGAACGGGTTTAATGTTGTCGGCATAGATATATCTGATGGGATGATCGCGACTGCACGTAAAAATGTCCCGAGTGGGGAATTACTTAAAATGAACATGGTGAATCTCGATCTCCCGCCGGAGTCATTCGATGGTGTAATCTCCTGCTATGCCATAATCCACATCCCAAAAGAAAAACACGCGGGCATATTCCGATCATTTCATCGGGTACTCAAACCCGGTGGGACGATGCTCGTCTCGGTTGCGTGCTGGGAGTGGGAGGAATACGCCGACTACCTCGGTGTCGACATGTTCTGGAGCCACTTCGATCCGGAGAAATCAAAATCCCTTATAACCAACGCCGGTTTCGAAATCGAATTCGGTAGAGATGTCAGAAGCGCCGGTGAAATCCACTACTGGGTACTCGCACACAAGCGGTGATACCAGACAGCGCGAAATCGGTCTATCCCCAGTCTTTCATGACTTCACCGAAACAGCGCAAGCCGCTATGGATAACCCCGCCGTAACCGCCGCCCGGTTGTGTCCATGCGCTCGAGAGATACAGGTTGTTTATCGGCGTGGTCTGCGGCAGACGGTTCGGCATTGCGTTGTCGAGCGTCTGGTCCCAGCCGTATATAGCGCCGCGATAGTTGCCGGTGTAGCGCACGTTGGTCAGCGGAGTCCCGATCTCGCGAACCTCGATGGCATCCCGCAGACCGGGCATCAGTTTTTTCTCCACGCGGTCTATCAGGATATCTGCGATACGCTTCTTGTCGTCCTTGTAGGCATCCTTGTTGCCGTCGAAATAGTCGGTCTCGTATTTCTTCCAGTAGTCGTACCCCATCAGGGTGATGATATTGATCGTATTCTTACCCTCGGGTGAATATCCCCTGTAGAGATTGTCGTACAGTGTCAGACCGAATCCATCATGATCCTTGATCCGTCCCTCGACCATCGCATTGAACGCGGCTTCATCATCATAGCTGTTGCTGTAGAATATCTCGGTGTCTTTCAGACCGAGCTTGCCGACCAGATCGCGTTTGAGACCGAGCCAGACCTGGAATGATGAGAGCGACACGGTGTAGCCATCCATCCGGGAGAGATACTCTGCGAGGTTATCGCCCGGCGTCATGAGTTTGTGAAATGTGTCGTAGGCGTTGGCATTCGATATTACCGCGCGCGCGGTGTATGTCTTGCCATCGGCGGTACGCACGCCATAAGCCGCGCTATCCTTGACCAGAATCTCCGCGACCTCGGTCTTGAGCATGACCTTCCCGCCGCGCTCCTCGATAAACCGCACGAAGGCGTCGGAGATTACCTGCGAACCACCCTTGGGGTAGTAACCGCCGTTTTCGAGATAGCCCATGAACGGCAGTGCGTAGTAGATGGATGAGAGTTTCGAGGGTGGAAGACCATAATATCCCCACTGCACGTTGATAATACTCCGCAACTTGGGATCGGTTATAATCGAATCAACAATCTGCCCCCACGGCTGACTGTATGCCCTGAAAAGGTACGGGAAATCGAACGGGAACCGGCTATAGTCGATCTCACCCTTATTACTCGACAGTTTGGCTATATCGGTGTTGATGCCGCGCATTGTCTCGAAGAGCGAGTCTATGCCGGAAGATTCAGCTGGGAAGAGCTTTTTCAACTCTGCAATATAGGCATCCGGGTCTGCCTGTGGACAGGTTATATCATAATCCGGGTATATTGCCCGGAATGTACTCGGGTGTGGGTGGAATTCGATATCGGTGATCTCCGGGAATCCGGTGATGTGCCGCCGTCCGTCGGTTTCCGGAACGGATGTCGAGTGCAGGGAGACATCGAAATTGAAACCGCCGGGGCGTTTGAACATCGTAGCGTACCCGCCGGGTATGTTGTGTTTTTCGAGAACGAGCGCACGGAATCCCTGACGCGCTAAAGCTGCCGCCGCCGATAGTCCACCCAGCCCGGAACCGATAACGATCACATCCCACGAGTCGGAGTCGCCATCCTGCGCGAATGATCCGACCGGGAAAACACTCCAGTCGAGAGCCACAACCGGTGCCGCCGCGAGGATCATTTTTATAAAATCTCGTCGTGATTGATTTTCGCTTTTCATGTAACCTCCCAAACTTACGCTCTGTTTTTCTGAAGTCGCTTATCCGTGCGACCATTTCCAGTGTGACTGCAATTCATGTTGTGGTCTGACGGTGAGCCTGCCTGCCTGTGTGTGTCACTCCAAAATGTAGCGATATTGATTTCCTCCCGCAATAGTTCTATACGAGAAGTATGGGCATGGGTTACAGATTCGAAACTATCAACTAACGGGTTTATTTGCAGGTCACACATGCCATAGGCAGTCAAGCCCCGCCTGTGGCGGGTAAGACCTGCAAAAAAGGGGTAGGGTGTTTTGTCAACAAGTTCCGCCTGTAGAGTATGTTATTTCAGAACCGGCAGTGTCAGACGGCTGCGGTATGATGGTCCGTGATAGATTCGCTGCGTTGCCGGGACCAGTTCTGTCGCGCTGAATGGATTCTCGCCTGTGTTTGGATTCCGGTCGTATTTAGGGAAATTGCTCGATGATATCTGAAGACACAACCGGCTTCCCTCCGTCAGTGTGATCGCCGTTGCACCGAGGTCAATATGATATATTCCAATCGAATCCGGAAACATCCAAGGCAGCCCCTCGCCACCGTCCTCATAATAGCCTCTCACGATACCGTCAACGATGTTGTATGTGTAACCATCCGGCTGTACGACGGTCAACTTGCCGGTGAAATCGGTACTCGGAGCGGATGTCGCGGCATACACCGAAACGCTGATCGGACCGATGATCGTCATTGCGTTCTTCAGCGGGGGAGATGTGTACATGAGAACATCGCTTCGCATCTCCATCCCGACCTGATTCTGCGGTCCGAGATTTTCCGGGAAGAAGTGCGAGATAGCTCCACCGATAGTCGGTGCGGGATCATTCGGATCGTACACATACAGATCGCATGTGTCGGTGGCAGGTTGCGATTTTGTAAGCGATCCGGATCCTTCCGCTTCGACTGCATCACCATCGGAATTGAGGAACCAATCCTCTGTGACCGCATTCTGTGGCGGCCATTCCGAAAACCTCCGCCATTCATTCTCACCCATGACGAACAGTTTGATCGGTGAATCGTCTGCTGTATCCTGCGATCTACCTTTCAACCAGCGGTCAAACCAGTTCAGCATTATGTCAAATTCATCTTCCAGATCGGAGGACGCACTCTCGCCGAAGTCGATTTCTCCCACCCTTGTGACGGAGTTATGGTAGTCATTATGTCCCCAGGGACCGATCCTCAGATGTTGTGGCGGATAACCGTCCAGTGTGTCGAGCGCCTGAAATGCCTCGAGTACATTCGGATAGATGTAATCGTACCAGCCGGTGGTGTGGTATACGGGGATTTTTATTCTGCTGAAATCGAATGTCTCTTCACTCGCAGTGGAAACATTCTCCGCTCCCTGAAACAACGCGCTGATTGGCAGGGTTTGGAATATTCCGGGCCAGGCTTCATCGGGAATCTGCTGACCAGCAAAAAACTGCAGGAACCAGCGGACATGCGCCTGAAGTTGAAACGCGCCATTTTGAGCCATGAACGAACCGAGATCGGCCCATCCGGAGGTTACGACCATTGCACCGACAGCATCGGGATTGCCCTCTGCAATCTGCCATGCGCAGAATCCGAGGTATGAAACACCCCATAGGCCGATTTTGCCGTTACACCACTCCTGATTCAGCACCCAGTCGAGAGTGGCGAGTCCATCCGTCTTCTCGTAGACGAACGGAAAGAATTCTCCCTCGGAGCCTCCGAGTCCGCGCACACTCTGTGATACGACAACATAATCTCTCGGTGTAAAATACTCCGCCAGCGCAATCCCGATATCTCCTGCATATGGTGATCGAACGAGAATAACGGGGTAACTTCCGCTGCTGTCCGGACGGTAGACCTCGGTCATAAGCTTGACACTATCCGGCATCGGTACCATGATATTTTGTTTCAATAACTCAGTTTGAGTTTGAGATACGGCTGCGGGTGTGTGTAACAGCAGGCAGGTGAGTCCTGTTAATATCCACAAATTGGTTAGTATCATTCGTTTCATTATCTATTCCTCCTGACGGTTTTTCAGCCTTTAACTCTGCGTTTCAGACTTCTTATCCTTCACTTTTTTCAATCGCTCAATTGTCTCCTTACCCCATCTCACACGAGCACGACCGATATACAATCCATACCGGAGAGTTGCATACTGGCAAACCCATGCTTCAGAGTTGTCAGCTTCACTCTCAATTTGTTTATCTATCTCCTCATATTTCCGGAGTGTTTCCCTCTCCCTGTTGATATAACTCTCGATTTGGGCCATGACCGTATCCCGCCCGGCTTCCGAGCCGAAGAATATTTTCAGAAGCGTTTCGTGACGGATTTTCGTCGGTGTTGTCTCCTCATTCAGCCAATCCCGAAGATACTCCCGTCCGGAATTAGTGATTCGATAGAGGTGCCGATCCGGCACTCCCTCACGGTGCTGCACTTTGCGACTTACGAAGTTTTTTTCGAGTAAGCGCTTCAGAGTGGGATATAGCTGACCGTAGCTCTCCTGCCAGAAATTCCCAATTGTTCTCTTGACAAACTCACGGATATCATAACCGGACATAGGCTCGATTGAAAGGCATCCCAGGATCAAATATTCGGTAGTGTTTGCTCGGCTCATTATATCTCCTTGATATATATCTACACGATATAATATTAATAATGTTGCACAATAATTCAAGAGAAAAGTTGGTTTATTGATGTGGTAGTTTCCAGGATATCAACCTGTCGAATCGGCCGCGTCTGAATTGCCCCAATCCCTATTGTTGTATTGCGTTGTAATACAAGCGCTTATGGACACGTGAATGACTCAAGTAATTTAGCCGGTCCGCCGATACTAAAAATAGCTTGACAGGGGCACAAATGTGCACTATATTGGATTTGAGTTCAAAACTAACCCGAGGTAAGATTAGATGAAAGGTGAAAATAGAAATGCTGATAGAGAAAAATGTCGCCTTCGGACATCTGAAAGAGACCGCTCGGTCAATTTTGGTGATCGCTCTCATCATTCTGCTGTGCTTCTATCCGGACGGGACAAGTGTCCTGAGTGCGGCGCTAATATGATAAACCAGTCCGCATGCCGGTATTGTCCGTCGTGCGGGTACAGTAGATGTGGATAAGTGGAGAAAAGGAGAAAAGGAGAAAAGAGGGGAATTATGAATGTATCGGCTCTTGAAGATTATGGCATACCAAAGCTGATAATCGACAGATGGAAATCCGAGCAGGGAGAGACACTGCTGAGGCTTCAGGAACGCGCTCTCCGTGAGCACGGGCTTCTGGATGACAGGTCACTCCTTATTTCGGCACCGACATCATCCGGGAAGACATTCTGCGGGGAGATCGCTGCTGCAAAGGAAATTGCGAATGGCAGGAAGGTGGTTTTCCTCGTACCACTGAAAGCGCTCGCCGAGGAGCGGTTCTCTATACTGCGTAAAAAGTACGAACCGCTTGGTATTCGCACGGTGATTTCAACAAGCGATCACGGGGAGTTCGATGGTGATATCGAACGGGGTGACTTTGATCTGGGTGTTATCATTTTCGAGAAATTCTACCAGATGCTCGTTCGCAATCTCGATCTGCTTCATTCGATTCGCCTTGTTGTAATCGATGAACTTCAGATGCTCTCAGATGAAAACCGCGGAGCTGTACTCGAGATGGTTATGCTCCTGATTTTGATAAGTTCGTATGACGTACGAATAATCGGGTTGTCCGCTGTGTTATCCAATGCCCGCGATCTGGCGGACTGGATGGATGCGGATCTTCTGGTAGAGAGTCACCGACCGGTTGAACTTCGTCAGGGTGTTCTGATTGGCGATTGTTTCCGCTACCGCTGCTTTAACTCCAGAGAGAAAGGAGCCGAGAAGATGTCGCCGTTGGATGAGGCGTCTGCGGCGGATTTACTTCTCGAAAATGTACAGAGACTTGCCGAAGCGGGAGAGCAGGTGCTGGTATTCCTGAAAAACAAATCCGCCTGCGTTCAGCTTGCTTCACTGCTCTCCGAGCGTATTAGTTTCGGTGGATGCGAATCATTTGCCGATGAGCTTGAGATATCCGACCGTACGACACTATCCGAACCGTTATTGGAATACGCGTCGAGGGGGATTGCGTTCCATCATGCCGATCTCTCGTTTACCGAGCGAAGACTGGTGGAGCAGCACTATCTCGATGGTGATATCCGTGTGATATTCGCAACCACAACGCTATCGCTTGGTATTAATCTTCCCGCACAGACAGTGTTCATAGAGGGGTATTGTTTCAAGCAGGGGAGGTATGGCAGCAAGCCTGTCGTTGAGTATGTACACTGGGGTGACTATGAGAATATGAGTGGAAGAGCCGGAAGGCTCAGCTTTGGTTCCGATTTCGGCAGAGCGATTCTTCTGGCAAACTCCGATCTCGAGGGGGAAATGCTGTGGAATAATCTGGTTTGCGGTGAACCCGATAACCTGAACGGCTCTCTCTTTAACCGAGGCATCGAGGATATCTGCCTTTCACTGATAGTTTCGGGGTGTGTCTCGAATCGGAGTGAATCTGCGGCAGCCATTAACGGGGCATTCAGCAGGTCGGAGTCCGATACAACCGAAGCGATCTCAGAAAATGTCGATGCATTGATCCGACATGAGTTGATTTTCGAAAACGATGGTGAATTGATACCAACCGAGTTGGGGCGCAGATCGGCATACTCCGGCATATCGGTATCCACTGCGAGTCGATTTAGGGGACTGCTGACCGACAGTCCGGAATTATCCGATCTTGTCTGGATTTATGAACTCTGCAGCACAGCGGAGGGGGCACGGGTTTACATTCCGCACAATCTCCGGGAGACAGAAGAGCGTTTGATACTGGAGCGGTTTATCAGTGAAGTTTCATCGGAGAAGGAACTTCCCGGTTCGATAAAAGAGATCATTGAAAATCCATATCGAGCTGATTCGTGGATGATTTCGAGAATGCGGGTGGCGTTTGCGCTGCGTGCATGGAAAGAGGGGGAGGAGCTTATCGAGATAGAGGGGAGGCATCGCCTGTTTACAGGGACAATCCAGTCACTGGGGGAAACTGTCGGCTGGTTGGCTGAGAGTGCGGCGTCGATCGCGGGTGCACTTGGTTTGAAAAGGCGCAGAATTGCTTACCTGAAAAGGCTGGCGTTCAGTGTGAAATCCGGCCTGCCGGTTGAGATTCGGAAGCTCGTACGAATACTCGATGGTGTGCTGTCGAGATCAGATTTTATCGCGTTGCACAATAATGGGATCATGCGTCCGAAAGACCTCATCGAAAGTGATAGAGATTTTCTATTGTCAATTATATCAGAGAAGAAGATGGAGGATATCATGAGGAGGATTCTGTCCAAAAAGAGGAAAGAGCGCATCCGCACAGCAGAACCGGGTGAGGTTAAACTCCGTATGACCGCAACACCGGTTAGGGACCGTTATCGAATATACTGGCAGGGAAGCCCGTTGAACCTGACATCCAAGAGCTTCAAATACCTTTTCAAACTCGCGGCATGGCGCATGCTTGATTCCAATGGCTGGATAGACAAGGAGGAACTGGAGCCGGGATTCAATCAGGCGCGGTATCTCTACAACCTGAAGAGGGAATTCGGGAATCCATCCATTGCCGGCAACGGGCTGATAGAGAATGATCGCAGGGGTGGGTATCGACTCTGTCTCGAACCGGGGGAGATCGAGCTCGATTTGAATGGCATCCGTCAGCTTGGAGATTTCGAACTGACAGACATTGTGAATCGTGTCGAAATGAAAATGAGAGCCGCCAGTTAAGCGGTTTGGTGCAGTCTGTTTTAGTGCCTCTGTTTCAATCGGGAACAATCATGCACAGCCTTTCAGGATTGATGGTATTGAACGGATAAATCTATATTGGAAGGTTATAAACAGCCGATAACAATTTTGAAGACATGCAGGTTTGAATTGTGCAACCATGGGGATCAGATGGCGAAATCGAACAGAGGTGCCGCAGAGGCGCTCGCATATCCTGTACTGCCGCTTAAAACAACAGTCGTTTTTCCGAGAACTGTGGCAACGCTGCACATCAATCGCAGACAGACCATAGAGCTGATAAATCAAAGTCAGAGGACTTCAGACGAGATTGTGCTGGCACTTGCCTCCGGTTCTGATGACAACGACGTGCGATTCCGTGATTTCCACCCGGTTGGTGTGTTGGCTCGGATTGTCAAGGTGCAGGAGTCCCACAAGGACAGCCTGATAGTTACATTCGCAGCGGATCGCCGCGTCCGTCTCACGAGATTCGTAACGGAAGAACCGTTCTGTACAGCATATGTAGAGGATATCATAGAGGAATTTGGTAATCCAAACGAACAGCTTGCTTTTACTGAGAGGATCGCGAGTCTCGTTGAGAAACTGATAAAGAAGGATGACCGATACGCATCCGAGCACTGCAATCTCTTCGATTTGTCCCGGGATGTTCCCGGATCGTACTGCGATACTATCGCTAACCAGCTTTATATACCCGTTGAGAAGAAACAGAAAGTCCTCGAATCGCTGTCCGTGACAGAGCGTGCGGGGGTACTCCTTGGTATCATAACGGAGGAGCTTCAGAAACTGACGATTGAGAATGAACTGGAATCCAAGGTTCAGATTTCAATCGACAAGACTCAGCGTGAGGAGTTCCTGAGAAAACAACTCGCAGAAATAAGACGCGAGCTGGGCGATGCGGATCCTGAAGACAGCCTGATAAACTCATACAGAGAGCGGATTCTGTCATTCCCCGATTTACCGGATCATGTCGTAACCCGTGCAAATCTTGAGATAGACCGTCTCAAAATGCTCTCACCGGCATCATCCGAGTACGGTTCCACGAAAGGCTATCTTGATTTTCTACTCAACCTGCCATGGAACAAATTCAACCCGGAGGAGACGAGGCTTACTAAAATTGAGAGAGAGATTAAAACAGAATACTATGGCCATGAGTCAATAAAGGAAGAAATCCTTGAATATCTTGCGGTACGCAAACTAACAGCGGATATCCGTTCACCGGTACTGTGTCTTGCAGGTCCTCCCGGTACGGGAAAGACATCTCTCGCAGAGACGATCGCCAGGGCGCTGAATCGCGAGTTTGTCAATATCAATGTGGCGGGATTAACATCCGTCGATGAGATACGAGGTTCCAATCGCTCATTCGTCGGCTCCAAACCCGGTCGGATCATGCGTGCATTCGCAGGGATCGAGAGCTGCAATCCTGTAATATTGCTGGATGATCTCGACAAACTCTCGGAGCATCGTGTAGGATACAGCCTCCCGCTGCTGTTTCTTGAAATCATCGACCCGCGCCAGAACAGATTCTTCGTGGATGAATTTCTGGGGCTTCATTTCGATCTCTCCCATGCGATATTCATTTCGACCGTTGATACACTTGACACAATACCGGATGCCCTGAGTGAGAGGATGGAGGTTGTCGAATTTCCCGGTTATATCGAGGATGAGAAGGTTGCGGTTGCCAGGGATTTCATCATCCCCAAGCTTATGAGGCGGTATCGGCTGAGTCAGTCTGATCTCAGATTCTCGCCGAATTCCATCAGGAAGATCATCCGCAACTATACACTTGAATCCGGGATATTCAATCTCAAACGTGAGTTGGAGGTTATCTGCCGGAAGTGTGTACGCCATAAAGCGAAATCGGGCCGAGTGTCCTGGAGAGTGACAGAGAAAAACATCGAGCGATTCCTTGGAACCAGAGTATTTATTCCCGAAGTTGCGGAACTGGAGCCGGAAATCGGTGTCGTTACCGGTCTCGCATGGACCGAATCCGGTGGCGAACTTATGATGGTCGAGGGACTGAAGATGCAGGGAGTCGGGAATGTAATCACAACCGGGTCTCTGGGTGAGGTGATGCAGGAGTCGATTCAAGCCGCTCACTCTTACGTTCGTTCCAAAGCTGAAGTTCTCGGAATCGAACATGCGGATTTCGATAATTATGATGTGCATATACATTTCCCGTCCGGAGGTATCCCGAAAGACGGTCCATCCGCAGGACTGGCTGTATGTATTGCGATTGCATCCGTAATGTCCAACTGCCCGATACGAAATGATATTGCGATGACCGGTGAGGTCTCGCTGCGTGGCAAGGTCCTGCCGGTATCCGGTGCTCGTGAGAAAATCGCCGCTGCACACCGAGCCGGTATCTATAAGGTCATTCTGCCGCGTGGAAATGACAAGGATATCCGATCACTGCCGGAACAACTCACAAAAGACATGGATTTTGTATTCGCCGAAGATGTAGAGGAAGTTTTCGAGCATACGTTGATGGATTTTGATCCGGAAGTTCTGAATCTGCAACAGATTGTGGAGAGTGAGATATCGAAAGCGGCGAAGAATATCCAGCGGAAAGGTCAATTGAGCAGCCGGGTGCACAGTGCAAAGCGCCGACGGGGATCATCATCAAAAAAGAAATAGTACTGTAATACTTCTTCGATCATGTATAAGAAAGAGGTCCGGCTGTACCGCCGGACCTCTTTTTGCAATGTAAATGTTGACTATTCGATACATCCCGGAAGTGGATTCGGGCCACCGGTAAAGACGTATGCAATGAGATAAACGACATCATCAATATCTATCAGGCAATCCTGATTAACATCACCGGTATCAAGCGGGTCCGGTGGCAGACCACTTGTGAAAATATAGTCGATCAGCTCACTATATCATCAATATCGACATCCTCTGAACCATCGGTATCACCCGGAAGATAGAATTCGAGTCCCAGCATCATTGAGTAATCAGCTGTTTCCCAGTCTCCATTATCGTCTTCAGCCAGTACTGTGAATGAGAAAAATCCACCCTCTGTGGGGTACCCCTCAATCTTTCCGGTCGTAGCATCAAGTGTAATTCCATCCGGTAGTGATCCGGATACGATGCTGAATTCGTACGGCTTTTCTCCTCCACGGGCTATGACGGAATCGATGTAATATTCATATTGAGTTCCTGCAGTCAGGTTGTCATAGAACAAATGGAATCCGAAGCTCTCCTGACTTACGGTTTTCAAAATCCAATCATCTTCATCAATAGCCACGTCCTGAGGTGGACCCCATGCATTTGTCATGTACAGAATGTAATTCTGTCCCCGTTCGTCATTGGTCAGAGTGTACTCATAGGTTTCTGCGCTATTGCTGATGGACACATCAACCGGCATGTCAAAAACCTGCGGAGTGGTACTCTGATTTTGTCTCAGATGGAAGTATATAATATAGTCGTCCGGGGCATACTCTTCATAGTCGTACGAGTAGTAGTATTCCGGATAATACTCACCATAAATCCAGTCATCAAAGAACTCGGTCAAGTCTTTTCCGGATACATCCTGACATATATCTCTGAACTCAAGTGTATTAACATCTCCCCACTTATAACGCGGATCGTCATAGTATGTATGGAGTATATTGAAAAAGGTATCATTTCCCACAATATGGCGGAGCATGTGAAGAACCCATGCCCCCTTGTCATATACACGCAATGAGAAGATAGACCAGACACTTGTCGTATCCTCACAGTATATCGTGCCACCCGAAGTATACTCCATTCCGTTCATATAGGATTGGTAGGAACTGAAGCCTTCCTGATCCTCAACCCAGAGAGCCTCGGAATAGGTGGCAAAACCTTCGTTCATCCATATTTCATGCCAGTTCTCGCAGGTTATCATGTCACCGTACCATTGATGTCCGAGTTCGTGCACGATTATGCTCTCATAATAGGCTGCTGAACTCATTGAGGTATTGGTCTGGTGTTCCATTGCGCCGGCCCACGGAAACTGAGACATACCGTATTTTTCTTCTATGAATGGATACTCACCAAAATTTCTGGACGAAACCTCTATCATTTCAACTGTGACCGGGTAGTAGGCCTGAGCAGTACTCAGGTTTTCCGGGTAAACCCAGAATGTAACCGGCATACTGTCGTTGTCGGTCGTGACATACCAGTTGGTAAAAGTTGTGTAGTTGGTCACACAGATCGAAACGAGGTATGTTGTAATCGGGTAGCTCTCGTGCCAGTGTGTTGTTTTTGTCCCATCCCCATTGTCAGTAACTGAGATTAGATTTCCATTCGATGCGCAGACAAATTCATCCGGATGTGTTATGATGATATCTACGGAGTCCGCCTTGTCATCGGGGTAATCCTTGCATGGCCACCATGTGCGGGCAAAATACGGTTCACTCAGAGTGGAGGCTATTGCTGTGGATGGTGAGCCATGATATTCGATGGTAAATGCCTGAAATCCTTCGGAGGTAGGCACGCCGTTGTAGTAGACAGAAAACTGGAAGTAATCGTATTGATCATATTCCTTATCCAGTGTAATTACCACCTTGTCATCTGTGTGTGAGAATGACAGCTGTGAACCATCAAGAATAACTGAGTCAACTGTCATATCCGGATGCAGATCGACAGCAACCGTTGTCAATCCGTTTGTCATGCTCCTTGCCTGCATCTCCACATAGCCGTCTACAGTTCCGGTGAGGAAGTCGATGGCAAAGTCTATCTTGTAGTATTTGGCATCATAATCGTACTGAGCGAATGCCTCATACGATTCATCCTTTTCTGCCTGGAGCTCCCAGGCTCTCTGCAGCCTCTCCGCTTTTCCGATTCTGCACATATCATGGCTTTGTTGTATGTATTCCTTTAATTCCGCCTCTGTCATATCAGCAATTTTACCCGGTGGCAGATAATTGTGGGTTTCATCCTCCGCTGATTGGGAAGCGGTCGTCATCAGCAATAGAGCTGAAAATGATCAGTATATGTCGCATAGTGCGCACCGTGTCCTCCTTCCGATAAGGCAGCCTGTACCTGTATGTCAGTAGATAGTCATTTCGCTCCATAAATATAGTTGCATAACCTGGCTAATTCTTACAGCTTGATATGAAGTAAGTGGAGTGTTTACACTCCGCTGTGTAGTATCCTGCTTAACACTTAAAATGTACAAAATAAGCTTGAATTGTCAATTTCAAGCGTCACTTAAGCGAAGTGGAACAAACCCGGGTTTGAATCCGATTTTTCACAAATAAAAACCCGGGCATGAAAGCCCGGGTTTTGTTACTCATCAATAAAGCATTCTATTTCAGAGTTTCTTCCGGATTCAAATCCACATTCTGGAATGTGTGAACTGCAGGTCTGATTTCACCTTCAGCGAGTGCGGAAACATCAAAATCGCATGGTGGTGGTCCGCTGAGGAAGATATAGTCGAGAAGGTAGACAATATCGTCAATGTCAACAAGCCCGTGTGAGCAGTTAACATCGCCAATCCATGATCTCGGACATGGTACCGGACCTTCCAGAAATACGTATTGAATCAGGTAGACTACGTCATCAATATCGATGAAACCATTACAGTCGGCGTCACCAAACATCCAGACGTATAGATCAACCGTTACTTCCACAGGACTATTCACCGCACTGGGAGAGACTACCTGTATTGTTTCGGTGTTTCTACCCGGTAGTAGCAGGAATCCGTTTACTCCAAGATAAGCCGGAGTTGGAACGGTTCCGGTATCGGGCTGAACCTCGATCCATGTCACATTCTCCAGAATTGACCACTGCATACAACCACCGACAATATTCCGGATTGTCAGCGGCTGCTCAGAGGTGCTCACCTGGTTTTCTCTGAAGATGAACTCATACTCTGTCTGTTCAACCTCGATTTCCGGAGCTTGAGTCTGTTCGTTGATGCTTAGAACGACCTCAACTGTTTCCGGTGGTGTTATTGAAAAGATCGGATTGAATACTACAGTATCCGTATATGTTCCAAGCCCAAGCCCGTCAATGTCCACGATTGCATAAGCCGAATCCTCGTTTGGAGCGTTTGACGGTTCAATCGTCAACCATGGTGCATCCCATTCAGCGGTCCAGTACATATCCTCGCCACCGTCATTCATCACAGCGAATCCTGTCGGTTCGAGTTCCGGCCAGTTGAAACACTCCCATGAATCTATGGTCAGAGTGCTCGGTGTTACGTTTATGGATGGCGGATTTTCCATCATCCACACCGTAACGGGCAGGTACTGTGGTGCCTCAAGACCGTTTGGTGAATTCACTATCAATGTGTCATAGTGAAAACCGAGAGCAAGTGTTGTATCCTCGAGGAAATGAACTGTGGGGGTTCCGGTTTCACCTGTAATGACCGCAGAGGAATCCGGATCGAATGTCATCAACCCATTTACCGATTCCAGTGTGTAATAAAGATAGTCACCACCTGTATTTGAGATGTACAGGGGACGTGAGTACGGATTTTCACTATAGGTTGCGGCGCAGTAGAAACTGTCCGGGCTGACCGACAGTATTGGAGTGCCCGAGACAATTGTCAGTTCAACCGGCGCTATCTGTGGCGAGTTGGTAGCTGCCGGATCGGTTACTACAACCGTGTCATAATATATTCCGAACGACATTCCGGTGATATCCACGATCAACTGTGTGGAATCACCCGGACCTCCGCTGTAGTCCGACAGGGTAAGCCATGACTCCGAGTTGGAGGCTGTCCAGCTTAGTGTCCCCGCACCGATATCGTTCACTATAAGCCATTGTGGCTCGGGATTCAGAGAATCCATCTGTGCTGTGAACACAAAATTATCCGGCACCAGTTCAATTACAGGAGGTGGTACAATTACCTCGAGATTGACAACAACTTCCTGTGGTGAATTCGTTGCATTCGGGTCGGTGAGTACAATAGTGTCAGCATATTCTCCCACGCCCAATCCCGAAATGTCCACAATTAACTGTACATCCGATGGCGCTGTCCCGGTATCCGGATTAACAGTTAGCCATGTCGAACTCCAGGTTGAGGACCAGTTGAGCTGCTGACCTCCACCATTGATAATCTGAAGGAGCTGCGGGGTCGGATTCGAGCCTCCTTCGAATGCCGAGAAGTCAAATTCAACTCCCGACAGTACAAACTCGGGCGGTGGCTGTGGTTCTCCGATAATGATTTTACCCTGAAGGTATTCCGGTATATAGCCACTGGGAGATTCTGTGTTGTTCAGTTTGAACGTTCCTCCGGGTGGTACAAAACCGGAGTCAATGTATATAACCTGATCCTCCGCCGTAGGCTCCGCAGTGAACCACAGAGTGGCCAACAGACTATCCCCCGGAGATATGGGTTGATCGAATAGTGCTATTACACCGATTACGATATTGAAGTTTGGCTGATCGATGGTGTAAGGCTTCGCCGTTATATGGGATGCACTGGATCCAATCCATGATAGTGAGTCGAGTATTACATCCGGGTCGTTCCAGTAGAAGCCAAGCGAGACACCCTCAAGAGAATCATCATTGAAAACCGTTATCGGCACGCCGAAAATATCTCCGGCGTCAACATTTACAATACCCATTCTTACAGTATCAGGTATTCCCAAATCCTGACCATTTGCTGTCGCTGCCAGTCCCAGTACGAATATTAAGGACAGGATTGCGAACAGTTGCTTCCTATGCATATATCCTCCAGACGTTTGGTAATTTATTCTCTTTTAGATCAAGTGTATCAACGCGAAAAGGCACCATTTTAGAACCTCGAAATTTCCAATTTAATTTGTCTTTCGCGTGACTATGACAGGAGTATCCTTTTTCAAGAAAGCACCACACTCCCTATTTGTCAAGACGTTTTCCGTCAATCGCTTGTTACATTTGCGTTAGGGGAATCAGTTTTTTGTTGAATTCCGGATGGTCTTCATTGATGATGGTACAGGTTGATATTGTGCCGTTGTTTGATTCTCACGGGACTACTTCAAGAAGTATCGATCTGGTTGTACTGTCTCTTTCACGTGCAAACTCGGCAGGTGGTTAACGCTCCCAGATGGCACAATAGCAAAATAAACATAGCTCAACTTCGTTTGGTGTGGGATGGAGGTAATCTGATGACCGGTCTTACCGCATGGTTTGCCGCAGCTTTGACCGCAATCGTGGCATTTGTTGTCTTCGCCTTTTCGGATCGGTTTACCCGTTATGGTCTAAGGGGTTGGAAGACAAGCATTCTGGGGATTGCTCTCGTATTCATCTCCTTTCTTGCACGTGCACTCTTTTCCATGCCATCATTCTCCGAGCTTTTTATTCCGGGTATTTCCGGATTTGTACTGATGATGTCAGAGATCGTGATGGCTGTTGGGGTTGTCACGATTGCGATGTCAATGTTTATTGCTGTAAGGCGTCTTTCGATGGAACGGGAAGAGGATGACCAGAAAGAATCGCAACTCGAGTTCCTGGATGATCTCAAAGATATACTTTTCGAGCCATACTCGCTTGTAGAATTGCTCAACATCTCACTTAAGCAGATATCCTCACGGTTCGAGGAATGCATGGGAGCGATTTTTATATACAACCCCGCCCGCCGTGAGCTGTACCTGACATCCTCGATAAACATCAATCGCGAGCTTGAAGCTCGCATGGAGAAAATATCTGTCGATCACGGTGATATTATCAGCAGAACTCAGAAGACATCCCGCTCTCATGCTGTCGGAGCTATCTCCAACGCGGATAAAAACACACAGGAGATTCTCTCCACAGGGAAAATTGAGGCAGCTATTGCTGCGCCGCTTATGTCCCGTAACGGCGCGGTGGGAGTGTTGGTTGTCATGGGCAGTCAGCCCTACCGTTTTACACGCTTCGAATCCGATATGATAAAGTCCGCTGCGAATCTGCTCGGACCGGCAGTTGCATCATTCAGGATGGAGCGTGAAATTCGTCAGATGCGTGAGCGGCTGACCTCCACTACAGAGATGCACAAAAGGCAGGCGGACATTGTTGCGACTGTCAGCAGTGAAAAGTCGGCACCGGTCCGGATGGGAATGCTGCTCGAGTATGCTGCGGATATACTTCGTGCTGATGGCGCTCTACTTGCGGAACGAAGTGAGACGGATGGATGGTCAATCAGGCGTTCGACTGATATATCTGCGATAGGTGAGACTATTTCAATGGAACTGGCGCGGCATTTCTCGAAATCATCCGACAGTGGCAGACCGATTCTTGTTAGATCGAAATCGGAACGTAATATCGACAACAAGATGATAATATTCCCACTCGGTGATGAACTTCCAGCACAGTTCACAATAGCAGCCACAGTGTCGGCTGACAGAGAATCGTTTTCGCAGGATGAGATATCGCGGATGCAGCTTGTAATACGCTTGATAGATATTCTCCTGCCGCAAATGCAGGAGACTGTACGAAGCGAAGGCACGAATGAAATTGACGTTGACAGACTGATGAATATAGTGAACTCATCAAACATTGAAGAACTCGCCAAATCTGTCGGTTCTTATTGTGATGATGTTCTTCATGAGTATGATTCCGGTATAATACTGATGAACGATTCCTCCCGGCAGCGTCTTACAGCAGTTGGATCTTTCGGTCTGCCGGAGCGCAAGGCGAAGAGGCTGTTTTTCGACTCCAACACTGAGCCATGGAAATCTCTATCTGCCGGGGGAGCCGGTCGCTCGTTTATGGGGGATTCGGAAATTCAGGAACTTGTTGCGGAGACATCGGAAGAACAACTCCGTCGTCACCTTAGTCTGAACGACTCCGGAGAGTTCCCGCAATATGTTACAGTAGAACCACTTATAAGCAGTGGTCGATGTGCGGGGTTCCTGTATCTTGATGGTAACGATGAACCACCCTCCAAAGAGCGGGAGATAGACAGGTTGTTCCTTGCAATTGTAGCAGAACGGCTGTCGAGTATAACGGACCGCAGCAAGTGGACAATTCGACCGGAGGGAATCACTGACAACTTCGGAGTGGAACTGGTCGAGAGAATCAATGAAGTAAACAATGCGCTGACAGGTATCATCGGAAAAGCACAGCTTCTTGGATTCGGGCTCAGGGAAGAGCCACTGTCTCAGCGCGACAGTGTACTTCAAAATCTCGACCTGATAGCTGATGAGGCATTCCAGGCGGGTGAGATCGTAAAAGTACTCCAGAGGTCCATGCGCAGGGAGGATAAGTCGACATCCTCAGACAGCGCAAATCTAACCGAGGTTCTCAGGAAGATGACTATCATGCGCTATGGAGCAGATCCCGATCTTCATTTCCTGCGTGATAATCCACAGGTTAGCTTCCATGCCGATCTGGAGAAACCAGCTCCGTTCTCCGGGAGCAGCTTACAGATGGAGGCGGCTGTATCCGAGATACTTCAGTGGGCGTGGGAGAGGTTCGATCCCGATGAGTATATGTTCGTTTATCTTCACTCAACGGATAAACACAGTTACTTAATACTATCCGATAGCTCGGTTGAGGTTAGCTCGGAAATTCTTGAGGATCGTGTTTATCGAAATGCCCGTATTCATCCCGAATTAGGGCAGAGTGATGTTATCTCTGAGGCAAGTGATCTCTCGATTGAAATTAGTGAGGTCGATGATGAGCCTGTTGGAACAACCATATTTCTCAAGTTCGGAAGAGAGAAGCAGTCTGAGGATGCTGAGAGTGATTTCCGCATACTTGCTATTGATGACCAGGAGATAATAAGAGAGCTGTTGAGCGGAATGCTCGAACAGCTTGGTTATGATGTCAACCTGTGTGAAACCGGCGAGGAGGGTGTCCGGGAGTTTCTGGCCGGTGATTATGATCTTGTTATAACCGATATTGGATTGCCGGATATAGATGGTTGGGAAGTTGTTGACAGAATCAGGCAGAATGACTCCACAATTCCAATAATCATGATCTCCGGTTGGGGGCTTGGCAGAGAGGTCGAGAGAGCGAAAAAGGTGGGAATCGAGCATATCCTCCCGAAACCTTTCAGACTTGAGAATTTGAGTGAATTGATAGAGGATGTCAAATCGAGACGGGCGATTGCATAAATAAGCATATCAGTTCAATCCTGTTATTCAACCGTTCCGAATAACCGGCCTACAGAATTTATCAAATCCACAAATTAATGAATAACTTGACATTATAGGGATAAAGAATGCTTTCAGAGGGCCGATAATATACACGAACTCACGATGGAGTCCTATGGAAAAGATCACTGAAACCAGCTCAACACCGGCAAATCTCGAAAGCATGGATGATGTTTTCGCTCTGCCTCAGGCATTGCTTGAAGTACTGCATCTTATTGATAATGAAGGTGCGACGGCTCAGAAACTTGGACAAGCAGTGATGCACGATCCCAATCTGACTGCGAAAATACTCAGGATGGCCAATTCGAGCTACTACCGGCGCGGTTTAGAGATATCCACCGTCAATCAGGCGATCATGATGCTGGGTGTTTCAATGGTGAAATGCCTTGCGCTGTCCGCCTCGATTTTTAAGCCGGATGAGAGATTCGATAAATACGAGGATTACGACATTAGAGAGGTTTACAGCCATTTTCTGGGTGTTGCCATAGCCTCCAAAGAGATCGCCTCTGAGATGGGCTATAATAAGCCGGAAGAGGCGTTTGTAGCGGGACTTCTGCACGATTTCGGTCATCTCTATTTTCTCAAGGTTGATCCGGATAAGCATATTCCGCTTCTCAGAGATCATTTCTATGATCAGAACCTGGTTAAACTTGAACAGAACGAGTATGGTGTGGATCACGCGAGAGTCGGCCGGATGATAGCGCAAAAATGGAGTCTTCCCGAGTGTCTCTGGAGTGCTATCGAAAATCATCATGCAATCATCACAACAGATAATATCGATCAGTTCAGCGACCTTGAATTGATCGTAATCCTCGCGGATCACATCAACAGCAGAGCATACAGCGACAATAACCGCGATATAGAACAACACCTGGAAACAGTCTCGACTATCGCAGAGAGACTTGGTGTCAAGAATGAATTCATAACAGAACTTGGATTCATACTGCTAAACGAGATCGTGGAAGCTGCCGGATTCCTCGGTATCAATATCGGTGATCCTATCAAACTGATGCAACGTGCCAATCAGGAGCTTTTCGAAAGCTACGTGACGATTGAGGGACTTTTCAAGGAACGTCAGGAGCTGTCCAAGCGTGTCATCGAAGAGGAGCATCGAATCGGCGCATTGAAGTCGAAGAATATCGCAATTGCCACACTCTCTCACTACATCAACAATGCAGCAACGATCATCTCAGGTAGAACACAACTGATGCAGTTGATGGTATCGTCCGAGGAATTGAACAATCCTGACAACAAGGTTTCGGATGCTCTTAGAGTCATTGAAACATCACTGTCGAAAATCATGGTAGTACTTGCAGAATTGAAAGAACTGACGAATCTCGATAATGTGAAGTTCTATAACAACTCTGACGCTATCGACATCGATGAAAATGTTCGTAAGAGAATGGCTGCGCTTGAGGCGACCGGAGCGGAATCCGATGATCCTCCGGATTTTGATTAAGCTTACAACTCTATCCTACTTTCCCTAAAATCTTGACATTCCACCTGCCAGCTGGTTTTTTGTCTGGTTGTTGGTTTGTTGTATTGTATGACCGGTTGGGTCGTTGAAGTTCTGGAGGTATTAGATGGAGTTGTTCTGTGAATTCCGAACCGTCGAAGAACCCAAATCAGACGCGATAATTATATTCGCATGGGAAGGAGCCGTATCTGCAAACAAGCACCTTTCGGATCTTGACGGCTGGACGGATGGATCGGTCAGTACCGTTTTTGATATGGGGGAGTTCAACGGGAAGAAAAATCAGGTTGTACGGCTCTATCCCGGGAATGGTATCCCTGCCAGGCGTGCGTTCCTTATCGGAATTGGTCGGAAAGCGGACCTGTCGCTGGAGGCTATTCGAGAATTTGGCGGAGCAATCGGAAAGCTGTTTCGTGAAGTCTCTATTCCGGAGTGTACAGTGTTCCTTCCCGATTCGGGTAAGCAATCACCGAAAGCCGCGGAGATAGCAAAGACCGTTACAGAGGGTATTCTGCTCGGTGCGCACAAGATTACCGAGTACAAATCTGATTACAAAGGGACATCACTGCCCGAAAGTGTCTGTATCTCTCCATCCTCGAAACAATCGTTAAAGAGCGCCGACAAAGGGCGGGAGATCGGGGAGATTACCGCGTGGGCGCAGAATGTTACGAGAGAACTGGTGGCTCATCCGCCAATCGTTTTAACTCCGACAAAGCTGGCTGAGAGCGCAAAGAAATTCGCTTCAGAATACAAGTTCAAGTGCACTGTCCTCGGTAAGGAAGAAATCCGCAAACTGAAAATGGGTTGTCTCCTTGCTGTGAACGCAGGCTCAGATCAACCACCCCGGTTTATTATTCTCGAATACAAGGGGCGCGGTGCGAAGAAGGGGAAGCTGTGTCTTATCGGCAAGGGCATCACGTTCGATTCCGGCGGCTATTCCCTGAAAGATGCGGCCAATATGGTTGATATGAAAGGTGACATGGCGGGTGGGGCGTGTGTTATTGCGGCGGTATCGGCTGCTGCGAGGTTGAAGTTGCCGATCCATGTTATCGGTTTGATTCCGGCAACTGAAAATCTCGTGTCCGGCAAGGGTTACAAGCCGGGTGATGTAATAAAATCATATAATGGGAAGACGATAGAGGTAACGAATACGGATGCCGAGGGACGATTGGTGCTTGCCGATGCTCTTGGTTATGCAGCGGATAGATACGATCCATCAGCGATAGTCGATATCGCGACTTTGACCGGCGCGTGCCGTATTGCTCTCGGATATACAGGTGCGGGTTATTTCTCGAATGATGATCGTCTGGCTGACAAACTTGAGAGAGCCTCCGAGATATCGAGGGAGAAAATCTGGCGGATGCCCCTCTGGGAGGAGTACCAGGAATATATCATATCCATTCTCGCTGATATAAAGAACTCGGCCGGTAAGGTCGGTTCACTCGGAACCTCTGCGGCATTTCTCTCGAATTTCATCGGCAAGAACAAATGGGCGCATATTGATATCGCCGGTATGGATGTCGACATCAAGGGTGGGGCATATATTACCAAAGGCTCATCAGGATTCGGCACCAGACTTCTCGTGGAATTCCTGCGCAACTGGTGATCCCCCGGTTTTTTATCGAAGTTCAGTTGCAAGGTCAGGAATTCTCATTCCTGACATATCCACCTGAAAAGTTGGCCACCCGGGGGATTTGAGACGGAATGGTTGCGCTGTCGGGAAAGAATTCCTGACAGCAGACGAGAAGATTCCGGCAGGAAAGGGTTCCTGCCGGCGCAGTAGTCTGAAATCTCCGAGCAAATCGCTATCTATTCACTTGCATAGTGGATTTATTCACCAAACACCCCGAATTATTCACTTGCATAGTGGATTTATTCACAAAACACCCCAATTTATTCACCATGCGAGTAAATCATCCCCATATCATCCGTTTCTCTGACAGATTCTGACAAAACTACTTTCAACTTTTCATAACCGCCACAACTGCAGAATGTAACAAGCAGCATTTCAACACCTTACAGCCGCGCGCGTGTATTTGGCACGCTGTTTGATTAGTCATACAGGCAGGGACAACGGGACAGTACAGGAACAGGGCTTTTGCCGCGTGCACTGTTTGAGCATTCTAGTGCGCCTCTGCGCAACAACAGCCCCAGGGACGGGTCCGGTTTTATGAGTTTACCCCGCTCATGCCCGTTGCCGGACCCGTTCAGAAAGGAGGTGGGTAATGGATGGGATCGTATTTATAACCACTACTTTACTGCTGCAATGTGTGCAGGAGTATATCTTATTGCCGCTAAGGAGTGTTTTGATGAATGGCATGTCGAGCCAGGAGGTAGTGGCGTTTCACCTTCGAAAATAGGTAAAAGGCTTATTGTTGACAAACCGACTGTAGATGCCAGATTGTAAGTGAATGATTGCTAAAAAACGGCCATGTTTGGTGATTGCATTCAAGGGAGTTATTTATGGCTAACAAGCAGAATGTTGATCTGAGAATTGGTATTCTTGTCACCTGTGGAGTCGCGATAGGATTTGTGATCTATAAGGCTATTGAATTGCTTACGGATTTTCAGGATCAATTGAGCTCTGCTATCAATATGGTGATTGCATGCACATACGGACTTCTGGTAGGCATAGTATCTCGATATACAGCCAAAGCGATACTGAGAACACGAGATAAGCGCGAGAGTAATCAGCAATCGTGAGAATGTTTTGTTGGCGTATAATACTCCTGATAGCGAGAGTGCGTTTCTGTCGCTGAAAGAAACCACAACTGACTCTAACAAGGATGTGTGTGCGATGAATAAAAAGGAGCGTAGAAGACGAGTTGACGGCATAGCCTGTGTTGGAGTTTTTATTGCAGTTACACTCGGATGGATATTAGAAGGGATAACCGATTTTGATAACCGTTTCAGTTACGGTGTTGGATTGGTGATTGTTTGTGTTTACGGTTTAGTAGCAGGATTAACAGTGCGATTCATAGCAAAGGCAATCGTAAGAAGACTTGAAAAGCGCGAGAGCACTCAGCAATCGTGAGTACGCCTGATTAGTGGTTTGCTGTGTGTGACATGTTATACTCCTGATGGCGGGAGCTGTGTGCTCCTGCCATTTATATCTGAATCCTGTCGATTGATTTAAGTATTCTTGCCAATAGAACACCCCACTGACAGAACCTGTCACAGCAGTAAAAACCGTTATTTTTCGCGCATTTTAACTTGACAATATTGGACGGGAACGTCATATATTTAGCCCACCTGAAAGGTGGGCTACCAAAGATCGAATTCCATAGTTTGCAGGTCACACTGCCAGAGGCAGTCAAGCCTTGGCTTACGCCAACCAAGACCTGCAAGAACAAGAGATGTGAATATTCGTAGGTCAGGAGCCTTGCGCTCCTGACACGCCCACCTGAAAGGTGGGCTACCAAAGATGAATTTTCATAGCTTGCAGGTCACACTGCCAGAGGCAGTCAAGCCTTGGCTTACGCCAACCAAGACCTGCAAGAACAAGAGATGTGAATATTCGTAGGTCAGGAGCCCTGCGCTCCTGACACGCCCACTGAAAGTGGGCTACCCAGGTGACACAACATAGAACCGCATGGATTTCGACCTAAAGAGAAGAGTCAGGACCGCAGGGATCCTGACCTGTGAAGACTACAAGAAATAACGCCGCTGTTTAGCGGTTATTTTTATACCCGGGACGGAGTCCCGGGTCAAATTATCGGTATATTGGGTGATTGGTGTATTAAGCGCACACCAACAATAGATGCTATTTTTTACTCCATGCCGGATATCCATCCGAGCCGGGTCCGGAGATCAATGTCAAATTTGTACCATCGACATTGATTGTATAGATCGCCTGATTACTTGTACCAAAAACGATTTTCTTTGAATCCGGTGACCATGATGGTGCGCTGTAAAGAGTCTCCGAGCCTTTCGGTTCCCATATATTCTTGAAGCCGGTCATGTCTGGTTTCACAAGGAACAAACCCTGAGTTGTGAGGTCATTCGAGATATATGCAATCCAATTACCATCCGGTGACCATGAAGGTGTCGTAGCGTTGGGATTGGCTTTGGCTTCCTCCAACAATTGTTGTGCCGTCTTTGTAACCTTGGATGAATTTACTACAACCAGCCCCACAGGATTCATACTGCTTCCTTCAAACTCCGCAAGCACACACGCGATTTTTGATCCATCCGGCGAGAATGAGGGAGCCATAGCGTGCAATGGCTTTTCGGCTTTGGGAAGCTTCAGAACGTCTATCTCATGAGTATTGACATTGTAAATCCCGATCTGGTAGTCCGGCCATAGAGAATTGGACTTGGATGCATTAAGATCATACGAGAAAGCAATTTTCGATCCATCAGCCGACCAGCATGGTTGCTGGGCGCCAAGCGTTTCAGTGAATCCCCTCCAGAAATTATTGGTCGAGTCGATGTAGGCATAGAAAAGGTCGTAAACAGCATGCTGACCACCGCCACCGGCCGGGTAGCGAAGCTGCACTGAACCGCGCCTGCCAAATGCGATTCGCTTTCCATCGGGAGCCCAACTCATGTGACCGCTCGCATTCTGGATGTTTGCAACATGAGGCCGCTGGTTCGAACCATCGGGATTCATGAGCCATATATCACCATTACGCACGAATGCGATTGTGTTTTGCGCCACTGCGGGTGAACTCAGAAGCGGTGATAACATAATGAATGTGATTAGAATTGCCAGTGAGGTAATTGCGATCTGTTTTGTTGCGGTCATAGTATTATCCTTGAGCTTGGGTTTTTCTGTTTTACACTAATCTAACGCCATAGTTGCGGCATTTTTCGTCGGAATGCAGGATACTAAATTAGGGCATCCGAGTCAAACCGTTATTGCTGATAAGTAGTGGGATGTTGTGACTTGATCCAGAGTTGAAATTTGTCATATAAATTTGTGACCCGACCCGAAATCGTACATCTGGCGTTTCGTAACCAAAGGATCCTATAATTCCCTAATCGTATCAATCACCGTTATTGTTTCAAAGTAAGCGGCAACAGCACCAGGATTAGAAGCACTACCGTAAATAGTATGTAGCGATCTTTGCCTGTCATTGAATCCTCCACTACGGGAGCCGAAATTAACTCGTATCTGTTATCTGTATCGGAACGAGACGGGAATTTATGAGGGAGAGAATCCGCAGAAATCTGTTATAAAAGAAAAGGACCGCCATGTAGGCGGTCCTTCTGGTATTGTGTCTAGAATGATGGCTAATTATTCGGAAGCGGCTTCCACCCAGTCTAGTTCGGAGAGATGTTTATACAGCCTGTAGCGCATATTTACATCCTCCTGCGCCAGCTTGAGAAGCATCGCGGCTCTCTCCGGATCCGTCTTGCGCAGTGTGCGGAAACGGTTTTCGCTGTATGCGTATTCCTCGTACGGAATGGTTGGCGTTTTTGCGTCGAGCAGGAACGGTCTCTTGCCCTGTGCTATCAGATCCGGATTGAATCTGAAGAGAATCCAGTGACCGGATTTCACCGCACGCTTCTGATTATCCGTACCCTTGGTCATGTCGACACCGTGTGCAATACAATGGCTGTATGCAATAATGATCGACGGACCGTCGTAAGCCTCGGCTTCCCTGAAAGCCTTAACCGCCTGGTTCTGATTGGCACCAATAGCGATTCGGGCTACATAGGCGTTGCCATACATCGCCACCATCAAACCGAGGTCTTTCTTGGGCATCGGTTTTCCAGCAGCGGCAAACTGAGCGGTAGCTCCGCGCGGTGTCGATTTTGACATCTGACCGCCTGTGTTGGAGTACACCTCGGTATCAAGAACGAGTATGTTTACATTCTTGCCGGATGCCATCACATGATCGAGACCGCCATAACCGATATCATACGCCCAACCGTCACCACCGATAGCCCAAACCGATTTCTTGACGAGATAGTCCGCAATGCTGAGGAGGCGCTTTGATTTTTCATCGGTCTTGCTTTCAAGAGTCTGCTTGACTTTTGCGACTCTTTCGCGCTGAGCCTCAATGGCTACCTGATTGGATTGATCGGCATTTAGGATTTCATCAGCCATTTCAGGTAGAAGATCCTGCAGGAGTTCGGAAGCATACTGAGACAGCTTGTCAATCGTGAGTCTCATTCCAAACGCGAACTCTGCGTTATCCTCAAACAGCGAATTAGACCAGGCCGGTCCGCGTCCATCGGCACGTTTTGCATACGGTGTTGTCGGGAGATTCCCGCCGTAGATGGACGAACAACCGGTTGCATTGCCGGCGATCATTCTATCGCCGAACATCTGTGTCAGGAGTTTTACGTATGGAGTTTCACCGCAACCTGCGCATGCGCCCGAGTACTCGAATAGCGGTCTCACGAACTGGCTTCCCTTGATCGTTGCCACATCGTAGAGTTTTGGATCGGTCTCCGGCAGGTTCAGGAAGAATTCGTAATTTTCACGTTCCTGTTCACGAAGCGGCATCTGTGGAGCCATATTGATTGCCTTATAGCCCGTCGGCTTCTTGTTCTCGTCCTTTTTCTCCACAGGACAGACATAGACACAGAGGTTACAGCCTGTACAGTCTTCCGGCGCTATCTGAAGGCTGTATTTAAGGCCCTTGAAATCCGGTCCCATTGCATCCGCAGATTTGAATGTTGCCGGTGCGTTTTTCAACGCGCTCGGATCGTAGGCCTTCATTCTGATTGTGCCATGCGGGCATATTAACGCGCACTGATTGCACTGAATGCAGAGATCCGGATCCCAGACTGGAATATCGACCGCGATATTACGCTTCTCATACTGTGTTGTTGCGGTCGGGAACGTGCCGTCATCCGGCATCTCCGAAACTTTTATCTCATCACCTTCAGCACGCAGGATTTTTGCCACGACCTTCTGCACATATTCCGGAGCGCTTTCCGGGACCACCGGAGGACGCTTGAATGTGGATGTGACACTGTCGGGATAATCAACCTTCTGGAGATGCTCGACTGCTGCATCGACAGCATCGAAGTTCATCTTGACCACGTTTTCACCCTTGCGTCCGTAGGTCTTGCGGATAGCATCCTTGATAGCGGTGATCGCTTTATCCTTTGGAAGGATATTGGAGATCAGGAAGAATGATGTCTGCATAATCATGTTGATTCTGGCGCCAAGACCGAGTTTTTTCGCAACTCCGATGGCGTCGATAACATAGAAACTGAGTTTCTTCTTTATGATATCTTCCTGCACTTCCATCGGCAGATTGTCCCAGATTTCATCCTTGTCGTATGGACTCGCAAGGAGGAATGTGCCGCCATCCATCATATTTTTGAGCATGTCAATCTTCTCGAGGAATGTGAAATTATGACATGCGACGAAGTTTGCGCGGTCTATAAGATAGGGTGAGCGAATCGGGTCTTTACCGAAACGGACGTGCGAAACGGTTATCGCTCCCGCTTTCTTGGAGTCGTAAACGAAATATCCCTGTGCAAAGTTATCAGTGTTATCACCGATGATTTTGATCGAGTTCTTGTTTGCACCGACCGTACCATCCGCACCGAGGCCATAGAACATACCACGGAAAACATCATCCGGGGTGACTGAGAAGTCGGGGTCCCACTTCAGGCTCGTTTTTGTAACATCATCCTCGATAGCGACCGTGAAATGATTTTTCGATTTATCCTGTTTCAGGTTGTCGATAACCGACTTGGCATGTGCCGAATTGAATTCCTTGGAACCAAGCCCATACCTTCCACCATAAACCTGAGGTCTCTGCGCTGTTTTGAGAGTACCATTATCAACAGCCTCGTCTATGGCAGCCTGAACATCAATGTAGAGAGGTTCGCCGATCGATCCCGGTTCTTTTGTCCGGTCGAGTACGGCAATCTTCTTGACCGTTTCGGGGAGAGCTTTCATAAAGTGTTCGATTGAGAACGGTCTATAAAGCCGGACTTTGATCATACCGACTTTCTCGCCTTTATCGACGAGGTAGTCAATCGTCTCGTGCATCGCTTCAGCACCGGATCCCATCATCATAACGATGTATTCAGCATCGGGAGCGCCGAAGTAATCGAACAATTTGTATTTACGTCCACATATCTCGGCAAATTGATCCATAGCTTTCTGTACGATTGCAGGAGCATCCCAGTAATACTGGTTTACCGTTTCACGTGCCTGGAAAAAGACATCCGGATTCTGTGAGGAACCCTTGAGAACCGGTCTGTCGGGAGTAAGAGCACGCTTGCGGTGGTTCTCGATCAACTCATCGGGAAGCATCTGTTTCATGTCTTCCTTGCTGATTTCCTCGACCTTCTGGACTTCATGAGAAGTCCTGAATCCGTCGAAGAAGTGTACCATCGGTACACGCGATTCGAGTGTGGCTCTCTGTGCAATTAGAGCCATATCGGATACTTCCTGTATCGATCCTGAAGAGATCAGTCCGAAACCGGTGGACCTGACAGCCATAACATCCGAGTGATCGCCGAAGATAGAGAGAGCATGAGTTGCAACCGCACGAGCCGAAACGTGGAATACGGTCGGCGTCAGCTCGCCTGCGATCTTGAACATATTCGGGATCATCAGCAGAAGACCCTGTGACGCTGTGAAGGTCGTTGTCAGGGCTCCGGAAGTTAGTGCGCCGTGCACCGCTCCGGATGCACCACCCTCCGACTGAAGCTCTGATATGACCGGGATCGTCCCCCAGATATTCTTTTCTCCTGCGGCGGATTTTGCATCGGCCAGCTCGCCCATTGACGAGGACGGAGTAATTGGATATATAGCGCAGACTTCGTTTGTAGCATGTGCCACATAACTGGCGGCTGTATTACCGTCAATACTTATCATTCTGCGCTTCTTTTTGCCCTGCACTGTCTCGGCTTTTGCAGAAGCGGGTGCATCTTGTGCCATCTATCTCATCTCCTTCATCTTATTGAAATGTAATCTATTTCGAGCTTTCTTGTACGGCTTCTGAACCTCTGAAACATCTATCAGCAGCATTATACAGGCTTTTCCAATCCCTCATTCACAAGCCGAGCAGTCCATACTCTACCAGACGTTTTACAAACTACAATTTAGGGAGTGTAATGTCAATCTGTGCCTGATATTTGCCCTTTTTGTCCCCGTAAGAAACCTCACATATTTCGTCGGATTCGAGGAAAAGAATTTGAGCAATACCTTCATTAGCGTAGATTTTCGCCGGTAACGGAGTAGTGTTCGATATCTCCAGCGTCGCATGTCCTTCCCATTCCGGCTCGAACGGAGTAACATTCACTATTATGCCGCATCGTGCGTATGTTGATTTACCAAGGCATATAGTAAGAATATTCCGCGGTATACGGAAATACTCAACCGTGCGTGCCAGCGCAAACGAATTCGGTGGTATGAGAATGGAATCGGCGACAACGTCGACAAACGAAGTCTCTACGAATTGTTTCGGATCAACAATGTCCGAATTTATATTTGTGAAAATCTTGAATTCGTTGGAAACCCTGATGTCATATCCATATGATGACACGCCGTAAGATATCTTTCCCTCTCTGACCTGTGCTTCACTGAATGGCTCGATCATTTTGTGTTTCTGAGCCATTTCCTTAATCCATCTGTCCGCCTTGATGGGCATACCTGCTCCTCTAGTCGAATTGAGTCTGTAATACTACTTAACTCTTATACGGCTTTCAGGACACCTGCTGTGAAGCGATCATTTCTTTTTGCCATGCAATGAGGTCGGCCAGGGTATTCTCTTCAAATACGCTCAGGATTTTCTCCTGAGTTATTTTCATCAGTTTTCTCACGGCGCAGATATCCCTCATTTCACACATTCCGGGATCGCGAAGGCACTTCGCTATAAAATACGGTCCCTGGATCGATTCAAGTACCTGTTTTACCGCAATCCTTTCCGGGGGCATTCCGAGTGAGAATCCGCCCTTGACACCCCTATGGGACTTGACTATACCCGATTTGGAGAGGCTCTGGAATATTTTGGCAAGGAACTTTTCCGGCACATTCTGAGCTTCTGCGATTTCGGAAAGGGGAGTAATCTTACCATCCGGTTGCATTGCAAGATAGATTATACCGTGCAAGCCGTAATCTTCAGCCTTTGTAAACTGCATCAACGACCTCTACTTCCCGACGCAGCGGTTAACCGCTGCGGTCAAACTGTGCGGCGTAACTTCATTGAAGCATGAAGCCAACCCGTGAAGAAAGGGCGTGCTCCTTCGACAATACGCCGCCTGAAAAGATACGAAGGCCCAATGGCATGTCAAGCGAAAAAGTTACCAATTTCACAAAGTGACTATGTAATCTTTATCAAAGTCAAAGGCTTTCACGGATTGAGCGGTCAGAGAAGGATATAAGTCAATAAATGTAGAAATAACTTTCGTCTGATCTCTGAAAGGTTATTTTGTGGTCTGAGATATGAGCAAAACCAAGTGTATCAGGAAACTCAGGAAGGCTATCGGTCCGGGTAATGTTTTGACAAGATGGACCGCCCGGCATGCGTATGCCTCCGATGCCTCTCCCTATGCAATAGAACCAACCGCAATCGCGCTTATCCATAGCGATACCCATCTCGAATTGGCGAGGAAAATCTGTGCGGATGAGGGCGTCTCGATTCACCCCAGAGGAGGCGGATCAGGGTTGTCCGGTGGGGCTATCGGAGAGGGCGTAATTTTCGATATGTCCCGGATGAACCGTATCATCAAGATAGACACTGCAAAAAAAAGGGTGGATATTCAGGCCGGGGTTATACTCGATCATCTGAATAAAAGACTTAAACCACTTGGATTATGGTTTCCACCGGATCCGTCCTCCGGAGATACCTGCCAGCTTGGGGGGATGCTCGCCAGTAATTCATCCGGTTCTCATTCGGTGAAATACGGTCTTACCGCCGATTATGTGGAGATACTCGATGTCCTTCTTCCGGACGGAAACCGTTTAAGCCTTCGAGATGTAAATATCGGTTCTAATGAGTTTGACGAACTTCTTGAGTCTTATGAACCGTTTGAACGGATATACAAGATCATCGATTCGAATAAAGACCTCATCCGAAAGAATTTCCCAAGACTGAATAAAAACTCAGCAGGTTATAACCTTCTCTCCGTTCTGGACAAAATGGATAAGGGGATATTCTCACTGCCGAGGCTTTTCATCGGGTCGGAGGGGACTCTGGGTGTATTTATCGGTGCGCGGCTACGTGTGGCTGAAAAGCCGACTAAGCGTGTCACGATACAGGTATTTTTCAATGATCTCGATGAAGTCGGTGAGGCGGTTGTTGAACTCTTACCCACAGGAACGTGTGCACTCGAACTTGTCGACGGCTCTTCAATGGACCTGATCGGGCGACAGAAATATTCCATTCCTGAATCCGCGGACGCTATGCTAATTGTGGAATATGATGATCCTCCATTTGAAGAGAAGATCGAGAGGGCAAATGAGATAGCAGGGAAGTACGATCTGGCTGAGGTGCCGAAAACGGAGTTCGATCCCGCCAAACAGGACGAGTTGTGGAAAGCACGCAAGGCGATCATGCCCACCCTGTATGCCTATCCCGGTCGAGCCAAGCCGTTCGGGTTTATCGAGGATGTTGAGGTTCCGAGGGAGAGGCTTCCGGAGCTTGTTCGATATACCAATGCTCTCTTCAAGCGGGAGGGGCTGACGGCGGGGATATACGGCCATATCGGTGATGGAAATCTTCATCTGCGTCCGATTGTCGATATGTCTACTCCGCAGGGACTCAAGACCGCCAAAAGGCTGTACCGTGAGGTGTATGACGAAGTGATTTCGCTTGGTGGATCATCCACCGCCGAGCACGGTGATGGCCGTCTGCGTGCGCCGGTTCTCCAGCGTGTTTACGGCAGCGAGCTGTATTCGGTATTCGAGAAGATTCACTACGAATTAAATCCGAAGGGGTTGATGAATCCGGGAGTTAAACTCGGTACGAATGAATTCGTGGATAATCTTGATTTTGACAAGTTGACTCGGCTTTGTTCATCATGTGGGAAGTGCAATAACTACTGCCCGGCTTACGGTGTGTACAGCACAGAGGAGATGAGTTCTCGCGGCTGGGTGAGGATAATGCTGACACCGGAGTACAGGCGTAAAGATGCAAAGCACCTTCTCGATGCATGTCTCGGATGTAAAAACTGCCTGATTGTCTGCCCCTCCGGAGTCGATGTTTCGAAGTATGTAACGGAGCGCAGGTCGGAGAAGCCGAGCAAAATTGCTCGCAGGGTATTCTCTATTCAATCCGATCCGACGGAATTGGATAAACTCGGTGGGAAGATGCGGAAGTTAATTGGGCTCGCAGATAACAAACCTGCCCGGTTTGCTCTCGATATACTCAGCAGACCATTCGTTCATCTCGATAGAAACAGAATCCTGCCGAAGTTTGCAGCTGAACCGCTTCCCGAGAGATATCCCGATCTTGTTGACCGACATGATGCCGATGTAGCCTATTTCTATGGATGTGCAGACAAGCTTATAAAATCAAAGGCTCCTCAAGCCGCGATTGAAGTTCTAAAAAAGGCCGGTTTTTCGGTGTCACTTCCAACTCAGTATTGTTGCGGTCTTCCTCAGCAGATGTATGGTTGTTTCGATTTTGAGAACGAATTTGCCCGCAGGAATATTGACAGTTTGATAGAGTATAAATATGTGGTTGTAACATGCGCGACCTGCCTCGGTGAATTGCATTCTTACGCGAAATTATTCGAAGATGATCCGGAATACCGTGAAAAAGCTCAAAATCTCCATGAGAAATGTTTTGATATCACCGATTTCCTTTTAAGTCATGCAGAATTGAAATTCAAAGACAATGATAAAAACGTACGGGTAGCGTTTCATCAGCCGTGTCATCTGAGAGAGGTGGGACGCGTTCAGCAGACGCATGAGATGATCAAATGCCTGCCGAATGTGACGCTGATGGATATGGACGATGCGGACAGATGCTGCGGAGCAGCCGGAACCTATAATGTTTTTCACTATAGCAACAGTATGAAGATATTCGAGCGTAAGAAGATTGGATTCGAGAGATCGGGTGCGTATTTACTGCTCTCGAGCTGTCCCACCTGCCTGTATCAATTTGCCGATGGTTTAAAGGCTCCGGAGAGGGTCCGGCATGTTGTGGAACTCATAAACGATCTTACCTGTTAGTATGAAAATATCGTACGCAGAGAACGGGAGAAATCATGGAAAAGCCTAAAATGGAGAAGAAGGGCTTGCTTATCGTTTATACGGGGGACGGTAAGGGGAAAACCACAGCCGCACTCGGTATGTGTATTCGCGCTGCCGGATATAAGAAGAAAGTCAAGATCATACAGTTCATAAAGGGGACCTGGCATTACGGTGAGTTGGATGGTATCAGGCTTCTATCCGATTATGTTGAACTGGAGCAGTTGGGAAAGGGATTTGTTGGCATAATTGACGACAAGGAGGATATCTCCACTCATATCAAAGCGGCGGAGAAAACACTTGCCAAGTGCAGGGAAGAGATGCTGTCAGGCAAATGGGATATACTGATATTCGATGAAATCAATGTCGCGCTTGGTTTGAATCTGATTAAAGTAGATGATGTTCTTGAGATTCTGGATCAGAAACCGGAGCACTTGCACATCGTTATGACCGGTCGCAATGCTCCAAAAGAATTGATAGACCGGGCTGATCTCGTCACTGAGATGCGTGAGGTGAAACATCCATATCAGAAGGGAATTCTTGCGCAACAGGGAGTTGACTTCTAATGGATCTGGTCGTTTATTTGTGTAATTCAGAGATTATACAGGGAGATAAACATGAAAACGGATTATGACATCATAATCGTGGGTGGTGGCCCCGGTGGGTTGACTGCGGGACTGTATGGTTCACGCGCTGAATTGAAGACAATAATACTTGAGAAATATCTTCCCGGTGGACAGATAGCAAACACCGAAGAAGTCGAGGATTACCCCGGATTCGAACATATTTCCGGGTCGGAGCTGTCTCAGAAAATGGCAAATCATGCCAGGAAATTCGGTGTTGAGATTGCATCCGAAGAAGTGCTCGAGGTTTATTGCAAGGGCGATATCCGTATAGTAAAGACCCCCGATCGGGAACTTACAACTAAAACGGTGATTCTCGCAACCGGAGGATCCCCTAATTTTCTGAAAGTCCCTGGTGAGAAAGAATTTTCCGGCAAGGGCGTATCGTACTGCGCTATCTGTGACGGCGCATTTTTCAAAGGTGAAATCATTGCTGTCGTGGGTGGCGGAGATGCCGCTGTTGAAGAGGGTTTGTTTCTGACGAAGTTCGGTAAGAAGGTAATCCTGATTCATCGCCGCGATCAGTTGCGGGCGCAGAAGGTGATCCAGAGCCGGGCATTTGCAAATTCCAAAATGGAGATCATCTGGGATACGGTTGTTGAATCGATCAATGGTGACTCGCGGGTCAGGACACTCAGCCTCAAGAATGTCAAGACCGGTGAGAAATCTGAACTCGAAGTTGGCGCGATTTTCATATTCGTCGGCTTCAAGCCGAATTCAGATCTCGTACGTGAAGCGATTCGCAGAGATCAGGGCGGATATATCCTGACAGATGAAAAAATGCAGACGTCCATCCCCGGTATATTTGCAATTGGTGATGTCCGCGCTCAACTCGTTCGCCAGATAACAAATGCTGTCGGTGATGGCACTACCGCTGCGGTTGCCGCGGAAAAGCACATCGAGAAGCTGCATGATAAAGAACTCAACATTGGTTAGGATATATTAGTGCAAACTCCGGATCGCATCCCGAACAGGAAGCCGCGATGGCTGAAAGTCAAGGCTCCGCTCGGACAGACTTATGCAGAGGTGAAAAAGCTGCTCGGCGATCTTACACTGCATACTGTATGTCAGGAAGCCAATTGCCCGAACCGCCAGGAGTGCTGGGCTAATCGTACGGCGACATTTTTGATACTCGGTGATAAATGCACGCGCTCATGCCGCTTTTGCAATGTCGGCAGCGGACATCCTTCACCACCCGATCCGAATGAGCCGGCTCATGTTGCCGAAGCGGTTAAGCGGATGAAACTCAAATACGCGGTAATTACATCCGTGACAAGGGATGATCTTCCGGATGGGGGAGCCGATCATTTCTCGCAGACAATTTGCGCAATCAGAGAGGTGTGTCCGGATACCGGTGTGGAGGTATTGATCCCGGATTTCATGGGGGATACGGACTCCCTGAAAATTGTTATAGATGCGAATCCGAATGTAATAAATCACAACCTCGAGACCGTACGGTCTCTTACCGCTGATATAAGAAGCGGAGCGGATTATGATCGATCTCTGGCTGTACTACGTAATATACGCAAGCTGAGTGGCGATAATATCAGATCGAAATCGGGCATAATGGTCGGTCTCGGCGAGACAATGGATGAGATACGGCAGTGTTTTATTGATCTAAGTTCCGCAGGCTGCCAGTTATTGACTGTAGGACAATACCTTGCGCCATCAGATCATCACCACCCGGTCATTAGATACTATACACCGGATGAATTTGACCAGATCCGTGATATGGCACTCGAATACAATTTCAACTCTGTTCTTGCAGGACCGCTGGTCAGGTCTTCATATCATGCCAATGAACTTGCAGATGGAAAATCTGCCTGAAAAGGGGATCATTTCAGGTCTTTAAGCAGTTTTCGGTAGAAGTCGATTTCATGTTTCAGAAACCTTATTTGATGCTGAAACGCTGTTTCAGTTGCCATCGGTTTACCGGCTGATTCTGCCTGGAGTTCTCTGAGGGCATCCTGTGCGCGAGTCAGATTGTCGATTAAGAAGTTGAGCCGTTTTTCGATAGCTCCGGCTGTTGCTGTTCGGTCCTTATTCGATTTTTCGGCGAGTAAAAAAACCAGATCGGAAGTGAAACGAATTTCCTGATTCGATATGGATTCATCCTCAAAGAAATTATTTAGCAGGGTGCGGCCATCGTCTGTAAGAGCGTAGATTTTTTGGTCAGGACGAGTATCACTTCGCTTGATCTCCATGTGGACCAGGTCATTCTTGTGGAGCTTACGAAGAGCGGTATAAATGTTTGGGATAGAAAAGGAGGCGATAATATCCAGTTTTTCACTCTGCATTTTTTCAACGAGTTTATAGCCGTGGAGTGGGGACTCCAGCAGGTAGGCGAGTATTATGTAATCTGTTAGTGTTGGCTTCATTTGATTTGGCTGAATTTTAAGCCATAAGATGGATTTTGTCAATTCATAATGATAGGCTATAAAAGAGGGGGAAGTACTGAGTACGTATGGTTCATGCCGAAAAGGAGAAATGACCCATATTGTCCGTGATATGCATAAATAAAGACCAATTCTCGAATTAGCTCTGAGATTGCATAAAGGGCTTGTTAAATGAATCCGATAAGGAAGATGATAAGGTGAGGAATACTGTTGTGAATGCGGACACGCACATCTTAGTAGTAGACGACGAAAAGTATATTTGCGAAATCATCCGGAGCATTCTCAGTGACAGCGAAGGGTATCGTGTTACCGCTACGACGGAACCGGCTGAAGCGCTGAAACTGGTGGAGTCCGAACGCGTGGATCTCGTCCTGACCGATCTGGTGATGGGATCTTACAGCGGCGTTGATATACTCAAGGAGACTCTGAAAAACCAGCCGGATGCCATTGTCATTTTCATGACAGGACATCCAACGATTGAGAATGTTATTTCAGTGCTGAAGCTGGGTGCGTACGACTACCTCGTAAAACCATTCAAGCTCGAAACCCTCAAGGTCTCAGTAGAGCGTGGTCTCGAAAAACTTCGTCTATACAGGGAAAATATCCACCTTAAGGATACGGTTTCGCTATATGAGATATCGGAAGCGATGGGCAGCACTATTCATCTCGACTCTCTTCTCAATCTGGTTCTCGAATCGGTAGTAACTGAATTTGATGCTTCAATGGCGACAATCTCTCTTCTCGATGAAGAGAGGAAAGAGCTTGCATGGCGTGCTTACCATGGCGACCTTGAAGAAATCAAAGACATCGATTTGTTGCTTGGCTCCGATGAGATAAACAAGGCGGTGGTTAAATCCGGAAGCCCTGAGATCATCGAGGAGTTGTTTACTGGTTTTGGTAATAATGATAACGGATCGACAAGCACGGCAATTTGCGCTCCCCTCTTCGCGAAGGGTAAAGTAATCGGGACGCTGAATATAGTGCGTGCAAGCCATTTCCACCCCTTCGCTACAGGAGATCTTCAGTCGCTGTCGGTCATCGCTTCAAAGGCGGCATCGGCTATAGAAAATTCCCGCCTCTATGATGATTTGGAGACAGCATATCTATCCACGATTCAGGCTCTTGCAAACGCTGTTGAGGCTCGTGATCTGTACACGCGTGGTCACACTGAAAGGGTGACCAGGATCGCTGAGAAAATGGCTCGGGAGCTTGGCTGGGATGAGGATACAGTTAGATGGCTCCGAATCGGTGCGACACTCCACGATATCGGCAAGATTGGTGTGCCCGACGGTATTCTTAACAAACCGGGACCGCTCTCGGATCAGGAATTCGCTATTATGCAGCAACATCCCGCTCTCGGCGCAAAGATGATTGATGGTGTTCAGTTCCTGCAGCCCATAGTTCCATATATACTCTGCCATCACGAGAAATGGGATGGTACCGGTTATCCCGAAGGTCTCTCAGGAGAAGATATTCCAATTGAAGGACGGCTGCTCGCCGTTGCTGATACGGTTGATGCCATTCTCTCGACCCGGCCGTACAGGCAGGCGAATACGCTGAATAAGGTAGTTGATGAGTTGAAGGAATTCAGTGGCAGACAGTTCGATCCGGATCTGGTCGATTTATTTCTTGGCATGATAGAATCCGGATCAATCGACTTCGAATCCATGTACGCGGATATTGATCACAAGAAGGAACCATACTCGGTTCGTGCAATGAGAACGGGGCATCCGGTAAGGGCTGCTGAGTAGTTATAATCCTTCCACCTTAAACGGCATCGGTACGAAGGTCAGTATAAAAATCCCCACAGCAATCCAGCCAATGATTTTCCGTCTCCTGTCGAGAGGAGTCACATCGTTCATTGTCGGTGGATGTTTGACCTTGATTATAAAGGTCACAAGAGCCGCCCAGAAGATCCAACCGGTCCATACAAAACCAAGCGCAAGCAGGATAACAAGTACTATGTTGGCAATATATTTATGGATTTTCTTCCCCACGAGAGCATAGATGATATGTCCGCCGTCGAGCTGCCCCATTGGCAAGAGATTCATCATCGTAACGAATAATCCCACCCATCCTGCATAAATAAACGGATTCAGTAGTATGTGGTAACCCTCCGGGATCGGTGGTGATACCAGGTTCTGAAGTAGTATCAGGATCAGCGAATCTCCAAAGACAACATAAGCGCCTTCACCCGCCACTGTCGGTGATGGTTCGAAACCGGCGGTTGCAAGACCGTAGGTCAGGATTAAAACTGCCGGTATAAAACCGGCGAGTGGTCCGGCCACGCCGACATCGAATAGTTCGGTCCGATTCTTAAACGGCGTTTTCGATTTTATGAAAGCGCCGAGTGTCCCGAAAATTGTAACCGGATATGGAGCCGGGATAAAATACGGCAGGCTGACATCCGCTTTGTGCTTTCTTCCCGCAAAGTAATGGCCGAATTCGTGAAATGTGAGAATGCACATCAGTGATGCCATAAAACTCACACCCGACAAAATCAGTTCTGGATTATTGAGTACATCCATGCCATGCTCAAAAAAGGCGTATGTAATGGTCATGGAGACGATTGTCAGAACTGCGAGTATGATATTCAGCCAGGGTGTACGCTTCTCTTTCGGACGGATATCCTTCGCTACCAGCAGATGCATTCCCTGTTTGTGATGATACTGCACCCAGAAGCCCTTTTCGAGGCAGGCTTTTCTGGCGGCTTCTATCCAGATGTCAGTTGGGATCTTGGGATTGATTTTGAAGATGATATCCTCACCGCGATGATACACGGCTGTTACATCCGCGAATTCAGCGATTTGCGGGTAGATAAGTTGACCCATTTTCTGAAGTTCAGCCTGATTGGCAGCCATAGTCCACTCATTCGTCAAAGGTGTACTCACTTCTACTACACTTGTATCGGGTATTTGGTTCGGATATGAAAGGAAATAAAAAAGGAAGCAGGGTATAAAACCCTGCTTCCCATGTGTATTTTATCTGTCGAGTTCTTCTTAGCGAACGAGCGCTGAAAGTGGCAGCGGACCGCCGTTGAAGAAGAAGTTGTACAGATAAGTGACGTCATCAGTGTCAACATTTGTGTCGTTATTGACATCTCCGAGATATACAAACGGAGTCGGGCAGTTGCCACCACAGCCAACGTAAGCTGCGAGGTAGCAAACGTCCTCAAGGTCAATTTCGCCATCATTGTTGACATCGCCACGACCGTAACCGGCGAACTTGTTGGCAAATTCCATCATATCACCGATTTCGGTTTCGGTAGCACCGGCCGGGAAGTTAAACAGCACATAAGCACCGTTAACTGAACCATTGCCGGGAACATCCGCAAGACCGGAAGTCATGATGAGTGAACGGTCATCCGGAACATTACCGGGAGCCGCATTGGGATGGTAGCATTCATTGCCTTCACCGCAGTCATCTACCAAACCGTAGAAGAGAGCGGGGAGGTCACCGGTGTAGACCTGATCCGGGTTGTTGCAACCATAGGTGTTGAATACACCCGGAGTGGTGGTCAAACCGTTAAGAGAGCTACCGGCAAGCGGCAGAGTACCGAAACCTGCGAGCTGGCCGTCAACCTCATTATACTGATAGGCAACTCCGAGATCGACATTGCCGAGGACCTGCTCGTAACCGGCAGCGTCACCAGGCATGTCAAGGTCGGAATAAATGCCCCAGTAGAGGCCGTCAACCGGAGTCGCATTACGGTTTACCAGATCATAGGCGACGAGAACGAAGTTATTGAACAATGTTCCGAAGGCACCGTAGCTGCGTGTTGACATGCGCATACCAATGGTAGCGGCATTGTCGAACACACCGGTATCCTGATCGAGAATCGAGTCAATAAACGCGGTCTCGAAGTAGTCACCAGTGATCGGGATAAGAGTACCGCTGGCATCGCACATATTGCCCATAGCCATATCATCAATCAATGTGCAGTTGGTATCGGCAAGAATGTGCTCGTACTCATTTCCACCTTCCTCGATCCAGGCAACTCTAGCCGAGTCAACCATCCAGTAGACGGTTGCGAGGTAGATGGGATTATCGGTGCCGTCGACAGTGAATGCATCACTGACGCTGCCATCACTCCACCAACCAACGTTGTTGGTGTAGAGATAGTCATCCCCACCATCGCCGAAGTCGATATAGCCTTCGCAGAAGGCAAATCCCTTGACGGCGTTTACGAGAATAACACCGTTAACGGGGTACGGGCCAACAGTACCAAAGATATCACACTCGTTAAAGTCGGGATCGTCTGTTGCTACGTTGAGGTAGAACAGGTTCGGTCCACGGTTCATTCCGAGCGGATCGAACTGGAAGTCAGCTGTATATGAATCAGCAACTCTCAGCATACCCATATCGGGTGAGATAAGAGTAACCCAGGTCGGAGGAGCGGCGGCATTGTGCTGCTCTGCACCCTTCGAGTTAAGGCGTTCCGGAACCTCAGTCGCGAAATCGCGGGTCTGAGACATCTTCGCAGCCTTGTAGCCTTCCTTCCAGTTGAAGTCGTCGATTCCATACTCAACTATATTGTCAACGTTGCCTGCAGCCGAAGCTGTAAGCATCGGGTTAACATTCGTGAAGTTGGACGTCGGATAACTACCATGAGCTTCAAGCTCGAGCGCATAGTTCAGACCGGCACAGCCAACGTTCTCGAAGACATCGTCAACGGAACGGGTGACAGGCGTGGTCACGAACGGAATCGCTTCAGCGATTGTTATCGAAGTCGACGGGATGATCAGTCTCGGACGGTCTTCGTCCTGAGTGTACATGGCAAGTCTGCCCTGACCGGTTGCACAGTCAGAGTAGATCTGAGTGTGACATACGAACACTTCAGCCGGGTCCACGCCGTTATCATAACGAGCAACGGCGGTACCAAGACCATAACCGGTGAGCGAGTAGCTGAAGAGCGTCTCGCCGGTAAGGAGATCTGAAGCATTCCATGTTCCGTCAGATGTACCCCAGAATACGTACGGATCGCACGTGGTGGCAACGGCATTTGTCACAGCACCCTTGGTGAAGTCCTGCCAGACCGTGTTAAGAGCGTATGACATTACCCAAAGACCCTCGAAACGGGTGTCTCTACCAGGTACGTTTCCAATTACGAATCTCTCGAGATGATCAACAATTGACGGTGAACCATAGTAGCCAAGACCGCAGAAAGTGTAGGATACATCTTCATGGGTCGTCAGATCCGGATACATTTTCATGATAGCACCATCAGTGGTCGTGTAGGTTGGATGGAGGTTCCATTCAATCTGACCAAAGAGGAGATCTTCCTGAACACTGTATGCCGGAGCAGCAGTACAACCAATGTCAAATGCCAACGCTCCCATGAGAAGGGCGTCGTTGTAGGTGTACACGAGATTAAGGTCGGTGTCATAGGCGTAAATACCACCCGGGACACCATCACCTGCGTCACCGCCGGAGTAAGCAATTGCGGCACCGAAGTAGATCAAGTCGGTACCATTGGTGGACGGAGTAACCCATACAGAATGACCGGACGGAATCGTCGCATAAGTTACGGTCATGCCGGTAGCCTTGTCGAGTTTGTAGATCGTTCCACCATCTCCACCGAAGTAGATATAGTCGCCCATAACCAGTATCGGTGAGAAGCGCATCGCTCCGGGTGAACCCTCGAGCATGACAGCGCCCGGTCCGCGTTCCCAAACCAGTGCGCCGGTTGCGGCGTCAGCCGCAAAGACGGACTGGAAGGTTCCACCTGTAAAGTACACAACACCGTCATCAACTGTCGGTGTGTTGCGGACCTGTCCACCAATCCAGGTATAGGCGGGATCGCCGTATGTATCCCAAATAAGAGCGCCGTTGCGAACATTAAGACACACGAGGTGTGTCGTGAATGTTGCGAACACCATCTCATCGGCGATAACCGGGTTCGAGAAATAGGCGAATCCATAAGGTGACCAGTAGGACCAGGTTCTCGTGAATCCGCAGAGGTCACCAACTTCCACGTCAGCATAACTGGTACGCTGGAAGTTCTGGTTTATTGTGGGCCACTCAGTGTTGAGTGCGCACTCGTGATCTCCAGGAGGCGGACAGCAAATGTGTGCTTCGATCAGGAAGTTGACATCCAAACCCCAGTAGTCAAGCATGAGTCCCCAGAAGCCACCATAGTACTCAGAACTACGTTGCGTACCTGAGTTGCCATCGTCTGACAGGATAGCCAGAACATCGGCAGGATCGTTATAAATAGGTGTGTAACCGATGTGGTAATCACCATCGAACCATATATTGTCTGCCGAAATATCGATAGTCTCAAAATACGGATAGAAGTTGGTTACCGGGTTGACCGCGTAAACGGCAACCGTATCGGTCGGATATGTTCCGTCGCTGTTGAAAATGATAAAGTCAGCGCCAGGAGTACCTACAGAACCATCTGCATAGAATCCCATCCCGATGGTCTTCAATGTGCAGGGTTCTGCATGGCTGAAGCGCATGTTAAAGTAATCATCACCATAGGCATCCGGAATTGTCCAGACCCAGTATGCAGCGCCATAGTATGACAGGTCGTAGCAAATCGGCGGCTCGCCACCCTCTTCAAAGCAGAATTCTGCTGAGATAAGGAATGCCGCATCGAGACCCCAGTCATCGAACATGAGACCCCAAACGCCAAGATAGTACTCAGAGCCGCGTAGTGTACCGGTACTACCGTCGTCGGAGAGTATGGCAACGATGTTTCCAGCACCCTGGTTAATTGTAGTATAACCGATGTGGATATCATCACCATCCGCGACTGTAATGCCCAGTCCACTCAGATCAACTTCGAGTTCTTCCGGGTACCATACCAGGTCAGCAAACGGGACAACGACACTACCGAGCTCTGTGTCGGGGTAGGTTCCATCGCTGCTCCAGACGATTACCTCAATACCTTCACCAGTAACATCTACAGAACCGGGTTGATACATACCCAAGTAGGCTTTGGTCAGGTTGTATGAAGCGGCTTCTCCGTAATTGGCACTGAAGCGCATATTGAAGAAATCGTCACCATAGGAATCCGGAATAGTCCAGTAGTAGTATGCGTCACCATTCCAGGTCTGAACATAACACGTCGGACCTTCTTCTTCCTCGATGCAGCAGACATCAGCTTCGATCAGGAAGTTGACATCAAGACCCCAGTCATTGTACATGGTTCCCCACAGACCGAGGTAATACTCCGAGGAGCGGAGAGTGCCCGTTGTGCCTTCATCAGAAAGAACTGCATAAACATCATCGGTTTGATTCACAGTGGTATAACCAACATGGAATTCATCACCATTGAAGTGCAGGTCATATGATGTGAAATCCACAACCGTGTAATACGGATAGAACTCCACATCGGCTGCCGGGACGTTAATCGTAGCGAGCACAGTTCCCGGGAAGCCAAAGCCATCATCATCCCAAACAATGATGTCTACACCATCGGCTGAAACGACTTCACTTCCGTCTTCAAAGAAGACCAAACCAACCGTAGCGAGTCGGCAATCGGACCCATCGTCCGGAGTGAACCGCATGTTGAAGAAGTCATCACCGTAACCATCCGGAATCGGCCAGAACCAGTATGGAACGCCATCCCAGTATGAAAGCGGCGTACACTCCGTTGGAGCGCGATTCGGTGTGCCGGTCAGGTTGGAGGGTTGAGCCGCACCCCAGGGCTTGCTGAATTGAGGTGGCTGATCGGGAGCAGCCTTGTTCAATTCAATCCCTGCCTTCGGTGCGCTCGGAAGCGTAGTCGGCATCCTGGTGATTGAGTTTGGGTCTTTCAAGGCGAATGCTGCATTGCTCAAAGCCAAAACTAGACTAAAAACGAATACAGCAACAACAAGTTTTTTAAACATTTATTTCCTCCTTATAGTTAGGAAATGCGTCATTCTCAAAGCTGACCCGGGATAATTCAATCATCCGGACCGCAAACCTTCGGGGCGACTGTTGCGTATCGACCCTCCAGTAGGCGGCTGCTCAGATACCGTAATCTTGTCTAGGGACGTCGGGTATCTGAAACCTAAGCCAACTTCTGCAAAAACAAATTCCTACTTTTGGAGTCAGGGGTTTTTAACTTTCTTCGGCAACAACTATTAACGCCTTAAGAAAGTAACCCCAATGTGCTGTATTCATCGAAAATTTTGCTGCTGTTACAAATATCGCTTACCTGAGAATCTTTCCCGGTGTTCTATCACCTCCCAAGCGATATCCAACGCAATCCAAAAGTGCTTTTGAATTAACGGTTCTTAAGGTTAGTACACATAAGAGATTTGAGGAGAAGAAAGAAATCAAGCGAGTTAAAAGTAACAGACATACTGATGTATCTACTCTCAGATGCTGTTCTGAAGTCTGTAACTATTGTTCGCTTGTAGAAGTGGCGTCCACTATATCGAGGGCCTAATCTCGAATAGAGAACATACGTAAGAACATCAAACCGCCACTAAATTAACTGATTACGGCGATTTGTCAAGCGAAATCTGGTGCCGAAGAAAATAAAAAGTACTGGGAAAATACGCCTGTATATGTAATATATAGACTCTTGAAGAAAACCCCCGGATCTCGATTGCTTCATTTTGATGGGCATTTTGATGGGCATATATGGAATAGCCATTCTCCGGCCGGAGAAGGCTGTATTTTGCGATATATAAGCCAGACTCTGATAATGTATTTATTAATGGATCTAAATAGAATTAAATGGGGGTCTCATATTTGATAGTCTCATTACCTGGACGGCATACGTGGTATAATATTGCCAATATTATTATGAGGCATATTATAGGGCTTTGCGGCATTAAAGTGAATTTCATTTTTGTTGACCCGAATTGGATGGAGTTGTTTCTTTTGTCCAACACCCAGCAAGGCTATCGCATTGCAGGGTATCGGTGATATGAAGATATCATAGAATGCCTATTGCATAAACTTAATAGTAATATGAGTAATAATAATAAAAGCAATATTATATCAGGCACGGGAAGACTCCTGTTCCGTCTTGTACTGCTTATCCTGCTCGTTTATGCCGGTTATGCGCTTTACAAGGAGTTTTTCGACAGACCGCCACCGCTGCCGGAGGGACGGCAAACCGGTATCTACATGGTCGAGATCATCGATGGAGATACCGGTGTTCTCTCGGATGGTAATACAGTACGATATATCGGGATCGACACCCCGGAGGTGGGGGAGCCGTTTTATGAGGATGCGAAGAAGCTGAATTCGCATTTCTGTCTCGGAAAACAGGTTCGTATTGAATATGACCACCGCAGAAGGGACCGTTACGACAGGATTCTGGCGTATATTTTCGTTGATGATTCACTCATGATTAACGAGCTGCTGGTGGAAGCCGGTTTTGCAAATGTGTACATTTTCCCATACGACCAGAAGAACATTCAATACAGGCGCCGTCTTATTACAGCACAAATCAGGGCAATCGACGCATCTCGTGGGATATGGTCTCTGCCTCCGCCTGAGCCTGCAGCGAATTACTATGGCAATTCAAATTCATTTCGTTTCCACAGACCGGACTGCCGTACTCTCAACCGCTCCGATGCTTCAAAAATGCTCAATTTCGAGAGCAGGTACGATTTCCTCGAGCTTGGCTTTTCACCGTGCCGTGTATGCAATCCATAAAACCGCTATCGGCTTTACACCACAGTTGATCCGGCAAGTCGTTACTGCATCTGAAAAAAGTAGTGGCAAACAGCTTCAATAAGCTGCAAATCGTCCGATAAACATAGTGAAGCAACGGGTTTGATTCCGAAGCATAGGGGAGAATATGTCTTCAATACTGGTCATAGACGACAAGAAATCAATGCGTGACATGCTTACGCAGAATCTTGCTGCGGAGGGTTTTGATGTCGACTCCGTATCATCCGGAACCAGTGGATTGGAATTGGCCAGGAAACGCCGTTTCGATGTTGTGGTGACGGATCTCAAGATGCCGGATATGGACGGTATTAACGTATTGTCCTCCATCAAGCAGGAAGACCCTGATGCGGAAGTTATCATGATGACGGCCTATGCGACGGTCGAGGATGCTGTGAATGCAATGAAACTCGGTGCGTTCGACTTCATCACGAAGCCTTTCGAGGTTAGTCATCTGTCACTTCTGATTAAGCGTGCGCTTGAACAGCGTCAGCTCGAGAACGAAAATCAGCTTCTCAAGGAACAGCTTAGCAGCGCACGCGGAGATTCTCAGATCATCGGCAATAATGCGCGGATGCATGAGGTCATGCGGCTTGTCAATAAGGTCTCAAAATCAGATACCTCCGTGCTGCTGCTCGGTGAATCGGGTACAGGTAAGGAGCTTTTTGCCCGTGCCATCCACCAGTTGTCTCCGAGAATCGAGAAACCGTTCGTGGCTATAAACTGCGCGGCCATTCCGCGGGAACTCCTGGAGAATGAGCTATTCGGATCTGAGAAGGGAGCGTTTACATCATCCCACGCACGCAAAATTGGTAAATTTGAAGTGGCGAACGGCGGTACTTTGTTCCTCGATGAGATAGGAGATATGGATCCGTCGCTCCAGGCGAAGCTTCTCCGTGTTCTGCAGGAGAGGAAATTCGAACGGCTCGGGGGAACACAGACAATATCCGTTGATACGAGAGTTATTGCCGCATCCAATGTTGATCTGAAAGAGGCGATCTCTAACAAGACATTCCGTGAGGATCTCTTTTACCGTCTGTCAGTATTCCCGATTACAATCCCACCGCTCAGGGACAGGCGTGATGACGTTCCCGCGCTGGCGGAGCATTTTCTGGTCAAGTACTGCAGGGACATGAAGAAAAAGCCGTTGAAAATATCGCGGGATGCGATTCGGATGCTGGATAAATATAACTGGCCCGGTAATGTTCGTGAGCTGGAGAATACAATTGAGCGCGCCATTATTCTGTGCGAAGGGCGAACAATTACACCGGATCATCTGGCGATCCGTATTCCTACGGCGGAGGAGATCCGTTTAAGGGAAGGTGCCGGGCTTAAAGAAGTTGGCCAGCATGCCCAGATGGTTGCAGAGCGTGCAATGATTATCAGGGTGCTGAAACAGACAAAGGGGAACAAGAGGAAATCGGCGGAAATTCTGCAAATAGATTATACAACCTTGTTCGAGAAGATAAAGAAATATGAAATAGATACGAATAAAGAAGTGTAGAGAGTGCTTCTTTACTTTAAGAATTCACTTTTCAGGCTACTGGTTTGAGCTGGCCGGTCGTGAGACCCGCCAGCTCTTTTTTTGTTTACCCCACCGGTTTGGATCGGGATAAACACATATTTCTGCCTGGTTATTGAAATAATCAAAAAGGCCCGCTGAATAGCGAGCCTTATATATTTGTAGTTTAATTACTCTCCATGAAAGCAGACTACCCGGTGACCGGTGCCGGTCCGCCTGCAAAGAGATATTGAATCAGATATACTACGTCATCAACATCAATCTCACCGAGTCCATCTATCTCTCCGGCTTCAACAACCGGCTGCGGCTCCGGACCACCCGCATAGAGGTATTGAATCAGGTATACTACATCATCGATATCAATGAAATCCGAATCATCCACATCACCAACTATATACTCAATCTCGAATGAGTAATTCATGGCAGCCCATGCATCGATGATTCCCCAGCCGTATGTGTTGTCCGGATCGTCGGCATTGTCTGCGGTCATCATGATTGCTTCACGAACCTGCATCGGCGTCCATTCCGGATTAGCCTCAATGACGAGTGCAGCCACGCCTCCAGCCAGCGGACAGGAGAGAGAGGTGCCGTTTGCGTATGTAAGATAGTCTTCTCCCGATGCGCTTGCACAGCGGGTGCTGACTCCCTGGGCGCAGACTTCGGGTTTGATCCGTCCGTCATAGCTTGGTCCGCGTGATGAAAAACTCGCTATTGATCCGCTGCTGTAAACAGCCCCGATCGCCAGAATGCTGTCTGCATCTGCAGGTGCATTGATTGTGGTTGTGCAGCATCCGTTGTTACCGGCGGAATTGCAGACGACGATTCCCATTGAGGCCGCCAGGTCAGCCGCTATGGTCGTGACGCAGGTATTGCCGTCATAGTCGGATGTGGTGTACCAGTCGGAATAACCGAGCGAGGATGAAATAACATCAGCGCCGATTGAGTCAGCCCATTCGACTGCAGCAACCCAGTTGTCCTCCTCAACTTCGGTTTCGGATCTTACGTCTTCAGTTTTTGCAAGGATGAAATCCGCGCCGAAAGCCGGACCGTAGAGATTTTCTGTCCACTGTCCTCCGAGTGTTGACCATGTATAGGTGCCGTGAGTCCAGGCTGATGATATATCTTCGGGTTCATTGTCAACGTCATCATCGTCAAAGATAAAATCATGCTCTGCTATCAATCGTCCTGTAAAGTTGATTAAAGTGAATACCTGATGATCGGTACGAAAACCGGAATCGAACATCGCTACGAGTACGCCGGTTCCGTAGTAACCTTCATTGTGTGCAGTGATGACGTTTATCTGATCAAGCTGATCGTATGAGTATCCATAATCATAAACATCGGTGTCGAGACCCTGTTTGGATTCAGTCTCCTTGACATCGACTTCCACAGCATAATCCTTCTTGTATCCAATCATCGGCCGAACTTCCCGGACGAACGGAAGCTCGGTAACCTGCTCAATCATGTTAATTGGAATTTCGAAACTTGCCGCATTCAGGTACCGTGAAGTTTTTCTCAGCCTGGCACCGAGTGCCTCAATTGATTCGACATAACTCCCACTAACCGGGACATCAATAAGCTCGACCTGATTCCTATCAACCTTGGCTCTTCTTTTAATTGCTCTGTCGGTAAGCCGTTCGGATACCGATGCCGCGATGGAGTTGAATTCTCGCTCGGACTTGATACCCTTGTCCGTGAAGAATGCCCATATTTTAACTGTGCCGTCGTTTTCGGAAGCCTTTTTCTCCAGATATTGTAGAGCTTTTGCTGTAATCGGTTCTGCCTTTTTCGGTTTCACGAAATTCGTTTCCAGTGGAGTTGACGGGCTGGATTTTGCCTGAATGATTCCAGCTGCTGAAACGGCAAAAGCGACTACTACAACCGTGATTGTTAGAAGCTTAAGTCTGTTCATTTTAATATCCTCTTCAGATGCGGGTACATTTTCGACGTGCCAACTTTATGATGGTCAAATTATTATAATTGTCAAGCATGTTATTTCGTTCCCCGTGATATAGGATTTGTCCTATACCTTGTTGTCGGAATTCCCGTCGAAACCTGCATAAATTTCGACCACCGCCTGTATGGTGTCTGTGGTACGTAGACTAATCCACTGCAATACAGACGCTTAACATACTATATCGTTTAATTTCGGTTGGGGCATACCCCTTGCTTATTCATGGGTGGAACCAATCCTGACTTAGAAGGAAGGTAGAGTTATGAGAATTCGAGGGGAAAACGGTTTTACGATGATAGAACTGCTTATTGTGGTTGTGATTATAGGGATTATCGCCGGTCTGGCTGTCCCGAATTTCGCTGGAGCTATCCAGAAAATACGCTGGCGTTCATCAGCTACGGATATTACGAAGGCTCTCAGGCTCGCCAGGTCCTCCGCGATAGCCAAGAATGCCCAATTTGGCGTACAAGTTGACTTTGAGAACCGTCGAGTGGTGGTATTCAAAGACTTAAGCAGTCCTGCATCGTTCAACTTTGATGAACAGAACGATTCAATAGTCACTTCAGATACTATTGACGCCAATGTGGATGAAATATATTCATCATTCTCGTCTGGAGCGGTCTGTTTCTTTCCGAACGGTAGGGCATCAGAATCGGGCTTCTTTTACGGTCATCGGTACAGTGAAACCAACTACCAGATGTACAATATATCTGTATTAGCAGCAACAGGAAGGGCAACGATCGACTACATGGAAAATTGACCCATTCCTTCCTCCTTTCCTGTTTGGGTGGCCCCCCCGTAAGGGGGGGCTTTACTTGTTTTGCCAGATAAACGTACGACCCCTGTTTTTTTTCTGAACGTCTCTCAATTTTTGGTATTGGGAGACGATAATAAGACTGTAGGTTAAAAGGTTTTCTTAACATCAGGTATGGCATTCGACCCATAGACTCCCTCGGAGGTCTGTGCCGACACTCAAATCGAGGTGTTAAAATATGTTTTTCGGATCTCGCAGCAAGGCCACTACCGGACTTGATATCGGCGCCTCCCCATCAAGCTCGTGACGATGGAAAACAAGGGGGGCAACTTTGCCATAAAATCGATGGGAGTGCGAGAGCTGCCCATCGAGGCGGTTGTTTCTGAGGAGATAAAGGACCGCGATACAGTGGTCTTTAACATCCGGAGTCTGGTTGACCAGATCGACCCCAGTATCAAGGAAGTTGTTCTGTCGATTTCCGGGCACGGTGTCCTAACGGACAAAATCACCATCGACAAGAAAAGCGGTGCCGAGGCGGAGCAGGCGATCCTGTTCGAAGCCGAGCAGCGCGCGCCGTTCGATGTCGAGGATGTTACGATGGATTATTTCGTTGTGAATACCGACGAAGAAACCAACAAGATGGACGTGTTGATCGTCGCCGCGAGAAACGAGTTCCTGAAGACCTACCTGGAGGTGATCCAGGATGCGGGTCTCAAGCCGATTCTTGTGGACACGGATGCGTTCGCAATACTCAATGCTTACGAAATCAATTACGATATCGATCCGGAGAGGGTCACCACTCTGGTGAATATTGGTTATGACATCACAAACGTCACTTTCATGAAGGGAGGAAAGTATCATTCCACCCGTGACGTTTCAGCCGGCGGAAGATTGATATATGACACTATTCAGCGTGAATTCCGCCTCAACCAGGAATTGACAGCCAAGGCTATAAAAGGTGAAATGGAATCATCAATCGATCAGGATATGCTGAAGGCGACAATTATCACGGCAGCGGAGGAGATGCTGTCGGGGATAGAGGTCGCGTTCTCGTACTTCAAATCACTTGCGAAAGTGAATTCGATCGACTGGATTATTTTGTCCGGAGGCGGGGCGCTTATCCCGTATCTTCCGGAGTTCATCCAGTCGAAGCTGAACATCCCGATCGAGATTGCCAATCCACTTAGAAATATCGAGTACGATCCGGATATGTTCAGCTACATCCAGCCGGAGAGGATAGCACCGCTCCTGGCGGTTCCGATCGGACTGGCGGCCAGAAAGGTGAAGTAGCAAATGATTGAGATAAATCTACTCCCAAAGGAATATCGCAAGCGATCTCGGGCATTTCGCCTTGACAAGAAAATGATGTATGTGGCGGCTGGCGTAGGTGCGGTAATACTCCTTCTGGCCACAGTAACATTTTATCAGCAGTATCAGATATCCTCGCTGGACGATGACATACTGAAAGCGAGCCAGAGAAGGGCGCGTCTTCAGGAAGATATCAAGCTGATCGACAATCTCTCTGGTCTCAAGCAGAGGATCATCCAGCGAATGGAAGCGATCGAGAAACTCGATCGATTCCGTGCGGTCTGGGTTGATCTTCTCGAAGACGTCAACCAGAGAGTGCCGGAGTTTCTCTGGCTGACCCGTATTGCCGAACCCAGGCAGAAGGGTGGGCAGGCCAATGCCAAGAAGCAGGTTCCCGGTGAGATGCCTGCCGACAGCATCAGGGTGGAAGAATTCATTTTCGACAAGGATGTGTATACCGAGATCGAAGGTTACGCCTTCACTCTGAGTTCGGTTGCATCATTTCTTATCGGTCTAAACAAATCAGACTACTTTGAAAACATAGACTTAAAATTCGCCAAGGAGCAGGAAGTGCGCGGCGTATCGGCATACAACTTCAAGATCTCGTGCAAGATGTCATTCGACCACGTGATCAATGGTTCTGATATCGAGGGCGCGAGCGTCCCAACCATCGCCGAGAGATAGCCGACGGAGGATTGAATGGACTTAAAAGATCCGAAAACACAGAAGCTGGCTCTCGCGGTGCTGGGCTTCTTTCTCGTTCTATACTTTTGGTATTCAAGAGTCTATTCCGAGAATGACGCCGATCTGGCTATGAAGAGAGCCAAGTATGAAAGTATCATGACAGAACTCAACGCAGTCGAACTGAAAGCGAAGAGTCTGGATGGTCTGCAGCGTGAGTATGAGGATCTGATGCAGCGTTACGAGATGGTTGCAATGCTTCTTCCCGAGGAAAATCAGGTACCGAAATTCCTCGTGCAGCTTCATTCCGCCGCGTCTATAACTCAGTCGCGCTTGATTGAAGTTGAGCCATTGAGCACGCGAAAATCTCGTTTCTATTCGAAGAGCGAGTATCAGGTGAAATTTCAGGGGACTTATCATGAATTCGGTGAGTTCCTTGCCAGTATTGCTAATTTCCCGTTCATCACGAATGTAAGCAGAATTGAGATAAACGGTCTTCCGGTGAAGTCACTGGCAAGCTCGAAAGACAAGCGCCAGATTCATGATGCGCGCAGTCTTGAAACGAGCATGGTATTGACTACATATTTCGTATCACCGGAGGATAAATTCAGTCCTGCCAATCAGTAGAGGTTGAAATGCTGTCACACAATTACAGGATTACTACAGCTCTTGCCTTCGTCGGGATTCTTCTGCTCCCGGTAATCGGATTTGGATCGGTTTCTGTGGAAAATATCAGCCTGAAGAGGCAGGGAGATTTCACGGAATTGACCGTTTATGGCTCTGAGGGAATGGAATACGAACATCAGATTGTCGAACCCGGAGCCGGAAAACCGTATCGTATAGTGCTCGACCTGAAGGACGCAGAGCACGAACTGCCTCACTATAATTTCAATGACCTTCCGGGGCAGTCAATTACAAGCATACGGACGAGCCAGTTCTCAATCAAACCGGAAAAAGTAGTGAGGATTGTACTCGACGTTAGAGGCAAGGTTACATATAAGGTCAGAGAAGACAAAAACAGTGTAACACTGCTTCTCTCCACACCGGACGATTCTCAATATCCATTCTGGTGCGCTCAGCCGCTGTCTGAAGCGGAGAAGATTCAGCTTGCGCTGAGTGGAACCACCGAGTCGTCGGAATCAACGGAATCGTACTCGACTACAGAGAGTGCCGAAGCGGAGCCAGAGCCGGAGGAGCCGAAACTGGTAAGCACAACCGTCTGGGGTGAGGACAGTGGTCCACAGATTCCCGGACTCTCGAATAAGAAGCAGCAGGAAAAAGAAACTTCAAAACCTTCGGTGGAAAAGCCGGAGCAAACTGAAGAAAAACACGCTGAATCGATGGATTCTCCGAAGTTGGAGAAACCGGAAACAGCTAATATCGCGGATACCGGCAGACTTGCAACCGCAATTCTGAGCACTCAGCCTTCATTCGAAGATATCGAGAAACTGGAGGATGACTCGGAGACAGGTCCGGTTGTTGCGGATGCCGGGACCGGTGACAATGAAACGAAGAAGAGTGATCCGGTGCCACAACCGAATATTCTGAAGGGTAAGAAACCGGAACCGGCAAAAGAGTCGAGGGAGAAGCCTGTTATCGACAGCGATGTCCCGTCTCAGGGGACATCCGGTGATGTCAGCGATTCAGGAGCCGGAAAAGACAAGCCGGTCCTTCCGAAGGATATTCGTGAGCAGAGTACACCGGGTGTTGATGATGAGCTTGAATACAGAAAGAATCCGGATCGCCCGACCAAGACCTCGGGTACCCTGGCCGGTCGCTTCCCGAAGCGTAAGGTTATCAATTATCAGTCCTGGGGCAAGCGTGATCCGTTTACTGCACTGATCGATAAATCACTGGCCGGATATGAGCCAGGTGAACCTCCCAATGTGGAGACACTGCGTTTGGTAGGTGTTCTCGAATCCCCGCAGGGATCGAGTGCGCTTCTCGAGGATTACGAGGGTTACGGCTACATCCTGCAGGATGGTGACAGGATCAAGAACGGCTATGTCGTTCAGATTCGCGAAGACAAGATCATCTTCCAGATACAGGAATATGGATGGAGCCGGACGATCGCGTTAAAACTGGAATCAGATGAGGACTAAGAGGGGATAAAATGCGTTCGAAGATTTTTTCATCAACAATTCTGGTGCTGACAGCTGCTCTGCTGCTCGTGTTCAGCGACACACCATATCTGCAGAGCCAGAGTACGGTGCCGAATCCGAACAAACCGATCAAGACCCTTAATTTCCAGAATGCGGAGGTCCGGTCGGTACTCAATTTCCTTGCCGAGTACGGGGAGGTTAACATTGTAGCGGCACCTACGGTGGAGGGGAATGTATCCCTGAGCCTGAAGGATGTCACATGGCAGCAGGCGCTCGATATTCTCACTAAAACCTATGGTCTGACTGCTGTGGAAGAGAGCGGATACATTCGCGTATTACCAACCGGGGAATGGATGGAAGAATCCCAGGCTATTCAGCAGCACGCTGCGCAACAGAGAACCCTGGTTGAACTGCAGAACAGGATCATTCCTGTCGACAACGCATCCGCCAAGGATCTGGTTACGCCGGTACAGTCGCTGCTAACCGAGCGCGGCCATCTTGAAGTGGACGAAAGAACAAATTCACTGATTATTCAGGATACTCCTTCAAATATTGAAAGGGTCGAAGAGTTCGTGCTCAAACTCGACAGGGAAACCGCTCAGATCAAGATATCCGCCCAGCTTGTTGAAGTATCAACGACCGCTCTGGAAGAGATCGGTGTCGATTGGACTCTGACCGGACAAAAAATAGAAGCTGACGGTGATGAATATAATCACACTACGAGTGTACGCGGTGCATCCGAAGTTGTTGATGCTATCACCGATTTCACATTTGGTACGATTCAGGACGGTTGGGATCTCGAAGCGCAGATATCGGCTCTGGTTTCGGATGGACTGGGTAAGATTATTGCCCATCCCGAAATCACTACGGTTGATAACAAACTCGCACGGATTCAGATGGGGCAGAAAATCCCGGTCAAGCAGTATGATGCGTCGGGAAATGTGGTCATAACTTACGAAGAAATTGGTACTATCCTCAAGGTCACGCCCCATATAACATCCGAAAACAGAATTCTCATGCATCTCATGCCTGAGCGTTCAACCTACGAATATGACCCGAACGGTTTGATAATCAACACTAACAATGCGGAAACCAACGTAGTCGTCGAAAACGGACAGACGGTGGTAATCGGTGGTTTGACCACTCAGGATCTGATCGAGAGTGAGAGCGGTGTGCCGATTTTGAAAGATATTCCGGTACTCGGCTATCTCTTCAAATACAAGAAGAAACGAGTTGAGAATCGCGATCTGATGATTTTCGTGACTCCGACTATCGTGGAAGGCGACCTCGCATCGACGGATCAAACCGAAGGTTAGAGGTATCGAGGGGCCAATCATACCAAATGACTGGAGTAAAACAATATGTTTGCTGATATCCTGAAGAAATACGCCAGATTGATTCTGACAGGAGTTCTCGTCATCGGAGTAGCGTTTGCATTGGTCGGCTGCGGTGATGATAGCGTGGTTGGCGATGACGATGACGATGATGGTGGAACAACGACAACATCCGGCAGCTACTTGATTGATGATCTCAGCCTCGAATCAAGCGGGACAGTCGAGCCGAATACACAGTATTCGCTGACCGGTAATGTTGAAGATTCTCTTGGTGAGGGAGTCGGGGACGTACAGGTACTCTTCTCTGTGTCACCGTCCGATCAGGGTTACTTCGTCCACTCCGCAGATACATCAAGCAGCGATGGCAGTTTTGCGGGGCTGTTTGTAGCGCTTGATACCGGTAGTGTGATCCTCAGAGCTGAACTTGGCAGCGATGCTGATGTTTATGCCACTCGTACGGTTTCTGTTAGTGGTGATGTCACGACTCAGGATCCGAGTGCCGCAGCATTTAACTGGACTGTGCCGGATGGTTTTATCCTCGCAGATGGAGACGACCAGATTTCGGTTTCAGTCGCTATTTATACAGATCAGGATTCGCCTGTAGCCAACGGTACAGTTGTTAAGCTGGCGTGCGGCGAGCGCTTTGATGATGTAAACGGTGACGGCTATTTCACCGAGAATGTCGATGAGGTTACCTGGGATGCCAACGAAAATGGCATCTGGGACAAGATCGGATCTGTGCCGTCTGTTGTTACAACGGTCGATTCGGTTGCGACATTCTCATACACTTCCGGTACAGAGGCGGGTTATGTTTTCATCAGGGCTACTATAGGTGACGCTTCTGATGCCACCTGGGATGAGTTTGCACTCGTACTCAGGCCGAGTGAGGATGTCTCCTATATCAAACTCTCGGCTGCAAATCCGGATATCCAGGTGAAGGCTACCGGTGGTATTGAGTCCACAAATCTGACAGCTTATTGTTATGACAAGTATGGGAATCCTGTTCAGCAGGATATTCCGGTTGATTTCTATATAATCTCCGGTCCGAATGGTGGAGAGAATATCGAGGAGCAGGGCTATGGTCCGGTCAGCGCCATGACAAATGTACTCGGTGCAGCGACTGTATCAATGCTCTCAGGAACGATTTCCGGAACCATTTCAGCGCAGGCGAAGGTCGGAACAATTACCTCCGATGTCGTACTCGTTAATGTTAACGCAGGTCCTCCGTACCGTATTTCAGTCGGAGTCGACCCGTGTAATATTCGCGGCTGTGGATGGGTAAATGTCAAGTCGGATGTTGTGGCGCTCGTCGAGGATGTATACGATAACCCGGTTATGGACAGCACGGTTGTCTATTTCACGACCAATACAATCGGTATGGTGGATGCCTCCTCTGTAACAACAGGTGGGATAGCCACTTCGGAATTCAGATCTACCGCTGACTGCATTGACGGCAGGGCAAGGATCATCGCCGAAACCGATGGCGGCCAGGTGAAAGACAGCACGCTGCTGCTGGTTACCGGCTATCCGGCTTATGTCGATATTTACAGCTATCCAACCACGCTCTTCGCCGATGGCAAATCGTATGGAAAGGTGTACGTAGAGGTGCTGGACGGAAACAGCAATTACGTACTGAACGGTGAACAGGTCGAGTTTGACTTCTATCCTGAGGGTACGATCTCCGACGCTACAACCTCTGATGGTTGCTATGCATCTGTTGCCGTATCCAAGTTCATCACTCAGGTTCTTGAGATGGATTACTCCTATACGGTTCCGGATGATGGTATTGGTGCATACGGCCAGCTTACTGCAACCTCGGGTGTGGGAGCGGGTGTCTCCGATGCCGTGACGATTGTTCTCACAACAGGTTATGCTCACTCCGACAAATCGGAGATTAATATCTCCGGTAAGATTTCACCCGGGTCGTCCGAACCTCTCTGGGTGGAAATCAAGGATAGACCGGGCAACCCGCTTGGTGGTCATGCCCTTACGGCTTATGCTTCGTTGGGGACGGTTGATGCGGACGGCAATCCCGCAACAGTGGATACCGTTTACACAAATGAATTCGGTGAGGCTGTAGGCTGGACCTATACAGCACCGAGCCAACTTGGTAATGCTTACATTACGATTACAGATCATGATCCTCGCGGTAACATTATCCTGACCATGAAGATCAAAATTGATGTCGAAGAATAGATTTTTCCGAATGGTTTGATGAGAGGGCCGCCGGTTACCGGCGGCCTTTTCTATTGCGAAAAGGATTTCGTTTGATATAGTATCAAGCATGGCTGGCGATTCTATTAAACAGTTTGAACGGTTATCGAGAATCCGGCATATTTACGGACTCCTCGAACAATCCGCGCAGGATTATCATGATCGAACTTTGTTCAAGGATGCATCGGGGAAAACCACAAACTATCGCGATGCGGTCTCAATGATGCATGCGCTTGCCAGGGGGCTTCTGCTGTCAGGTCTGACTACCGGCGACCGGATAGCCCTGTATGGCGAACGGAACTCATCCTCATGGTGTATTTCATATCTTGCGATTCTCAGGATGGGCGGAGTGGTTGTGCCACTCGATCCCGGTTTGAAAAAGTCTGAGCTTGAATCCCTGCTGACCGACTGTGGAGCCTCCGGAGTGATCTGCTCCGGCAGTAAGGTGGAGGATTTCAAACAGTTGAGGCAAGAGATCGAGGCTTTTGAAACGATAATCAGCCTCGATTCCGGCAGCAGTTTTGGTGTTACCAGCAATGATGAACTTATTAGAAAAGCCGAGAGGGAGAATATCAAGCTGACCGATTCCGATCCTGAGAAGCTGGCAATCCTTATTTACACTTCCGGGACAACGGGCAAGCCGAAGGGGGTTATGCTCTCCCACTGGAATATCGTATCGGATATTCTCGCGGTACATCAGACTCTCGAATTTTATCCCGAAGATGTTTTTCTCTCGATTCTTCCGCTCCACCATACATTCGAGTGTACAGCGGGATTTCTTACGCCAATGTCGAAGGGCTGTTCGATCATTTTCGCACGGAGTCTTAAATCAGCGGAAATCGTCGAGGATATGCGCGAGAACAAAGCTACAATCATGTGCGGTGTTCCACTCGTTTTCGAGAAGATGCACATATCGTTCAAACGTAAGATTGGGAAGAGTTCCGTGTTCAATAAATGGTTATTCAAGACGCTCTATTCGATTTCGAAATTCGGACTCAATCGGCACTCTTACTGGGGAAGAACACTGTTTGGATCTCTTCGCCGCAAGGCGGGGGTCGACAAACTGCGCATGCTTGTATCCGGTGGTGCAGCCCTTGCCTATGATGTAGGTGAGTTTTTCAATGCGATCGGTCTGACGCTCGTTCAGGGATATGGCCTGTCGGAAACCTCTCCCGTGCTCTCCGTCAATCCAGTTGAGCGCAACAAATGGGAGTCGATTGGTCCGCCTCTGACAGGTGTTGATATGCATATCGACAATCCGGATTCCAGCGGTGTGGGGGAGATTGTAGCGCGTGGGCCGATGGTTATGCTCGGCTATTATAACGATGATGAGGCTACCAATGCTGTCTTGCAGAATGGCTGGTTTTTTACCGGTGATATCGGTCAGATGGATGATGAGGGTTATTTCCACATCACCGGACGCTCGAAAAATGTGATAGTATCAGCAGCGGGAAAGAATGTGTATCCCGAGGAAATAGAGATGCTCCTGAATGCATCACCATACATTCTCGAATCGCTCGTTCTCGGACGACGACAGAAAAATTCCGCTGCAGAGGATGTCACCGCCGTGATCGTGCCGGACCGTGATTTCATAATGCAGCACGAGGATCTGGAGGGGCATGAAGAAATGAGATCGGCGGAGGATCTGATTGAGAGAGAGGTAAAGACGGTGTGTGCCCACCTTGCTGATTTCAAACGGATCAAGAAATACTATATCCGCCAGGAAGAACTACCGAAAACCACAACCCGTAAGGTCAAGCGGTTCCTTGAGTTGGATAATTATGGCAATCTGGTCGAACGGCAGCGTGTATAAAACCATCCATAGACAAATTACCTAATTAAAATTCTTGAAAGAGTGCGATTCCAATCCGAGAAGGTCAGGCGGCTTTCCTTGCTTTTATCACATACAGGATTGCGGTTAATAGTATCAGCGCTACAAAAACCGGCAGGAACCATATTCCGAGACTCGATGCCTCGCCCATTCCGATGAGGCAGGTTCTCCAGTGGATATACGCGAAGAGCCAGACAATCTCCACTTTTAACAGTCCGATCAATTTCAGCGCAAGGCTGTACTGTATGCCCGCATTCTCCTGTGTAATCTCGACAGGGTAGTTGTAAACGTGAGGATATTTCCTCAGTATCGTAAATCCGGCGTATAGAATCACGGTAATTAATGGGAGGATAAACAGTGTGGCTTTTGCACCGTATGAATCCGGATCCCCCGTCAGTCCATAGTGGATCGGAATTTCATCGGGAAGACCGGACCAATAAGAGAAAAGAGTCCAGAGGATAAAGACTATTCCCAGCAATGATGCATATTCCGTCATCTTCTCTGCCGTTGATGACGGGATATCAATACGTGGTCTTTTCTGTGCCAATTCCATAGCTGCCTCTTGAAATGGGCGAAAAACAGGATTGTGTCTGAATGATTACTCTATCTTTTCCGCATATACTCCCGATGGACCGAAATTGACTATACAGCCTATGACCTTTGAATCACCGCTTTCGACAAAGTGCAGTGCGAAATCTGATTGTGGTCCGAAAAACGAGTTTCGCGAGGATGGAAACACCTCTGTTTTCTCCTGCCCCTGCACCTTGACGATAAGACGGTCCGGTCCCGGCTCTACTTCAATTCGGATATCTATGTCGTGATCGCGGTATTCCGGCACAACGCGATATGATCCGCCGTATCTGCTGATTGTGGATGAGTCAATCTCGGCCGGCTCGCGACTCAATCCATGGAGTGTTATTACCTCATCTCGTGACAGCCGCCTCGCCGGGAGAACAATATCTCCGTAACCAATGAACTGGGTATCAACTTCACCATCCGCATTACGGTGGAAATAGGCTGTAATAGAGTTATCTGAGGCCGTAAAGAATCGATCCTTCGATTCCGGTATCAACCGGATCGGATTGTGTTTCCATATTCTGGTATACAGCTTGCCATCCTCAACAAACACAGCGTGGTAGATTTTGTCCTGAAATGTATAAATGCCGGTGTAATCCGTGAGTAGCTCAGGATCTATTTGCCCGGGATCTCTTGTCTGTGGCATTTGATGGTAATTGAGCTTGCCAAATGCTATGTTCTTGAGTGCGGATGCAATTTTACCAACCGGCGCTTCATCCTCATTGCTGAAAACAACCACAAGGAGACCATTATCAAGCCAACGATCGATTGTACAATTGAAACCATCGATAAATCCGCTGTGAGACGCGACTCTTCCACCATGAAGATCTAAAATGCGCCATCCGAATCCGTATATTCCTTTACCGGGTGTGAACATCAAATTCCGAGTCTTTTCGGAGAGTATGGAATCGCCGTAAAGTACCTGATCCCATTTGAGCATATCGTCGACAGTGGAATAGAGCGCTCCCGCTGAGTACAGCAGAGAATAATCGACTCTGGATGCGGGAATGATTTCGAAATCTTTCGTTACGGTATATCCGGTGGCTCTGTCGGGCACGCCCGCCTCCCGACGGGCATATCCTGTGGAATGCATACCGGCTGGTTCGAAGATATATTTGTGAAGATACACTTCATACGACACTCCGGATACCGCTTCAATAACCTCACCCAGAACGACATACCCTGAATTGCTGTAGAGAAAATCCGTACCTGGTTCAAATTCGAGTTCAAGCGATTTTACGATACGGAGCAGCTCTTCCTGTGTTACAGGCTCATCCCGTGTAACATATATCTCCGGGATATCTGTGTAATTAGGCAAACCGGAGGTGTGGCTCAGAAGATGCCGGATGGTGATCTTATCTCCCCAGGGGGGGGGATAATCATCAAGATATTCAGAGACTGGTTTATCCAGCTCCAGTTTGCCCCTCTCCATTAGCTGGAGTATTGCCGCTGCGGTGAACTGTTTCGTGATTGATCCAATGAAAAAACGGGTATAGGCGGTATTGGGAATACCCATGTCCCGGTCTGCCATGCCATACCCATTGCTCAGAATAACATTACCTCTGTGAGCTACGAGAACCGAACCGTTGAATTTCCAGATTGCACGCGCCTCGAATAAATAGTCGTCCATCTGCTTCCGGATTCTCCCCGTATCTTCCGGTATCCAGTCCGTTTTTGGAATAAACCAGCAGGATGGAAGAGTACAGACGATTAACAGGACCGCAGCACTGAATAGCGGGAATAACTTTGTTGATATTATACGCACGCTCCGCAGTCTCCCTGATGCAATAGCTCCACAGGATTATACAACCATTTGCCTGTTGGAGTTATATTAGTTACATCCTTCAATTGAAAATATTCAAAGTCCCAGAGAATCCATTGCATTTTCTTCGTATTTTGCGCTCTCAGTTGGGTATCGTAGTTTTCCGGCGTACTTTTCATGATGCATCGCAAGCGCGAATATCAGGCTCTCTCCGGCGGGCATAACCTCCGGCATGAGTGAATAAATCTCGTCAGCAAATGCCTCCTCTGCATCGATTATAGTGTGCCCCTCGGCATCGAGAGCCGCCATCAGGTCGGGCAAGAATAGGGCATTTATCAGATTGTGATGTAACAAAATAACATGCGGTATGGGATGATCGAGTATGTTTTCTGCCATCGTATTGTAATATTCAATTCGCCCCAGCAGATGGTTCACATAGTAATCGCGATAGGGGAGGATATCCGCTCTTGGATTGGTAGATAGTCTCTCTGTGAGTCGTTGGTCAATATACCAGTCGGAGGTGTCGACTGTAACATGTCCGATCTTGTAACCATGCTCTCTGAGGAATGCATATATGGCATCCCGCTCGGTTTCGGTGTCGCCGGCTTTAAGGTAGGGGTATCTGAAAATACGACGGAAACCTTCGTAATCTTTTATCATGTCCTCACAGCGGAGAATATCGGCGGCATAGCGGTCGGCACCGATATCCGGTGAGTTTAAGTACAGATGTGAATATGAATGGTTACCGAGAATATGGTTGCGTTCGTTCCATGACCCAAGTATTTCTTCTCCCTCTTCGCTGTCGATGTTCGCACCGGATACGAATAGTGCGGATTTCAACTCGCTGTGGCTATCGAGTGTATCGAGAATACGGTAGTTTCGCTCTAACGGGTCCAGTAATGGTGTGTGTCTATGATGGGGATCATCAAATGTGAGAGCGATCCTGACCCCGGTAGTTGATCCGGAAACAAGTTTCAGCGGTAAACAGAGTGACAATCCACCCGCAGCGAGATATTTCATGAATTTACGTCTTTCCATGATAACCTCTAATGTCAATGCTCCATGCTATGGTTTCATTTTGTGCTGAACATCCGAAGGTAGATACATCCCGATCATACAGTCAACATGAATATCCTTTTAGGGATACTGAACCATAAGGTATCCCCTTCTGTTGGATTTGGCGGTTATTTTTTTGAATATATCATCGAGATTTAGCGCGGGCAATATTGCGATTTTTGGAGAGATGGATTTATCTTTTTCCTGGATGATCTCCCATGGGGTTTTGTGACCTTTGTAGCTGTTTTGTCTTGCGACATTGAACCATACAGCGTAAGCGGTAGCCTTGTCGAAGAACCTCCTGATTGAGTTGAAGTTTTCGACTTCAAAGAACTCATCCTCGATTATCCTATGGACAGTCTCTACATCGGCCTGATATGTGTGTGCTCCCGGAGGGATAGTGTCATGTACGAGTCCCTACAGCTTTGGTAAAGATCGACTTCTCTTTGCTTGACCATGCTCCTATGAACTCACTGCCGTTGTCGGTTTGTATACGAGAATCGGAGAGATCAACGCCGCATGCCTTAAGATGATCAATGATGATCTCTGCGAAGAGTGTGGCACATGTCAGCGTACATTCAGAGGCGTATCCGAGGAACTGCAGTCCGGAGACAACATCTCTTGCGGTGTACTGATACTTGGGGAGGTTGTGTCTTTTCATCTGAGGCCAGTATTCGGGGATGTCGAACAGGTACTTAGTGTCGACATCTGTCTGCTCGAAGAGTTTCCACTTGGCCTTGATCTCTCTCAGGTCGTTTTTAGTCTTGTGTTTGCGACGTTTCTTTTTAAGCAGCCCCTCCTGCTTCCAGATCTTACGGATAGCTTTTTCTGAGATTGTCAGTGAGAACTGACGTCTGATTCTCTCAGCTCCCCATGACTTGAGCTTCTTCTTTAGCATTATGGCTTTGGCTCTCTGTTTCGGATCGATTCCGGATCGTTTCTCGTTCGGTCCCTTTCTTTGGTCCTCCAGCCCCCTCATAGAACCGGGCTCCCACCTGGATAGCCATTTACGGACGGTCTTAGGGGTCGTGTTGAATGCTCTGGCAGCGGGCTTGACACCATGATCTCTGGCGAATCTCACCATATCGTATCGAAGAAATTTTGGGTCTTTACTTCGTCGCATATTTGTGTAATATCCAATCGGGCACATATCTCCATCCCTGGCATTGAGCTTGTGGTAATGCCCAATCAACCAGGATATGGGGGATGTGTCCATTTATTTTGTGCGCAGAACAGGTAAGTCTCCGTTCGCTACGCTCACTCCGACTTACCTGTTTCTGTACCATTCTTTTATCAACCTATTTCCTTCTCTGCCAATCACCGCAAGGGGGATACCTTTTAGGTTCCGGATCCCACATGAATATCCTTTTGATCTTGACATTCAATGTGAGATTCGGATAATTGCCTATCTGATATTGAATGGGATGCGAATCTTCCGTGACAGACATAGGTGATGAAGAAACTACTCGACTACATATTTTTCCTGCGTCCCGCATTATTTCCGCCGGTATGGACAATCGTGATCCTCGGCGCTCGCGCTGCGGATGTTCGTGAGGGGGGATCGCCGATCACGAGCCTCGGTTTTTCGGCAATTCCAACCGATCTCGTGCTGTTGCTGCTGTTCTCGACTCTGCTGTATGGTGGTGTATATACGCTGAATCAGGTTTTTGATATCGAGTCGGATAAACAGAACAAGAAGCTCTTCTTTCTCGCCGAAGGCATGATAAGCGTGAAATCGGCCATCGTGCTGACTGTAATCCTCGATCTCGTTGCGGTGATCGGCGCATTCACACTCGGTTTATGGGTGGGATTGCTGTTTTCCTTTATTGTCGTTCTCGGGATACTGTATTCGCATCCGCGAACCAATTTTAAGGGGCAGCCGTCACACGGGTACTGGTCGAATGCCGTAGGGCACGGGATCGTGCCATTCATGATCGGCTGGGCGGCATTCGGGGATATAGGCCTGGAAGCCGCGCTGAAAGCCGTACCGTATATGTTTGGTGTGGGAGCGATATACCTGAATACGACACTCCCCGATCGGGATGGCGATCGAGCTGTCGGCAAAATTACGCACGGAGTGCGGTGGGGGATCAAAAAGACCATGCAGGCGTCGGTGTTTCTCGTTGTTCTCTCGATTATAACCGCTCAGATGGCGGGTGATTTTGCGTATCTTCTGGCATCACTCATCTCGCTGCCGTTTTTCGTAATGGCGGCTGCTGCATCCAAAAAAGAGGCAATGCCCAGGATCATCCTCTCGACCAAAATCGCGATCATCGTACTTTCACTGTCTGCCAGTATCTATCTGCCGTACTATCTGGCGGTCCTGATTATCGGATTCAATCTCTCCCGTGTTTACTACAAATCCCGCTTCGGACTGGATTACCCGTCGATTAGGTGAAGCTGACCTCTTCGCATGAGTGCGAGATATAAGTTGCTCCCGCCGTATAAGTTGTCGTTTAGTATGTTTGCAGTTTTTTGGATGTTCCATGACCAAATTATGGAAGGAATACAATCGTATCGAAGGGATTTATTGTTGACATTTTCTACGGATTTTCGTCAGATTTTCCACAGAAATGATTGTGAATTACCGAACAAGTAAATAGGTTGAGGTGTATACCATATGTAGTCTGATGTTTTATTATTGGCACATTCACTCACAGAATAATTGAATTTAATTATGAAACCCCAATTCAAGGAAAATAAGGCAACAGAAGCAGCGGCCTATTTCTTAAAACTGCAAGGTTCTAAGATGCCCCATCTTAAATTAATGAAGCTTCTGTATCTTGCTGAGAGGGCTGCCTTGCTGAAATTGGGACACCCGATAACATTCGACTCCTGTGTTTCCATGCCATTTGGTCCAGTTCTAAGTATGACACTTAATCTGATTCATGGTGATGTTGAATTGAGCGGCTATTGGAACAAGGCAATAACTCCCCCAACTAATCATGAAGTGGAGCTATTGGATGATCCCGGAGATGACAACTTATCTGAAGCGGAGATCGAAATAATTAATTGCGTGTTCAAAGAGCATGGCACAAAGGACCAATGGGAGCTAAAGGAATTCACGCATACCCTCGAAGAATGGCAAGACCCAAAGGGTTCTGCCATAAAAATCGAATATAAAGAGATCCTCAAAGCCGGTGGAATGACGGAATCTGAAATCGAGTCCATTCTTGAAGATATTGAAACACTGGCGTTGATGGATTCATATACAGGACATTGAGGTGACTTTTGATTGTTCTGCTGGCTCAGCCTTTTGTATAGGTGGCCATCTTAACGTAGTTATTATCGATTCATTTGAATCATCTGACGAAGTTCTTATTACTTTCCTCACATCAAGAAGACCTCACAAGGATGAGACCGTTATCCTGACACCTGAAGATCATAAATGGATAAGACATGATACGATAGTAAGCTATGCTGATATTCGCCCAATGAAGCGTGAGCATCTTTTAAGTTGTATTCGCGATAAACTTTTTCAAGAAAAAGGAAAATTCACGTCCGAAGCTACTAAACGAATCCAAAGCGGAATCTTGGTATCTCCTCGTACGAAACTTAAGTACAAGAGGGCGTATACCGCCTATTTGAACTCGCAAAAACAACTATAATCTCCTCAAACTACCCCACTACCCACTCGCACTTTTTTGTTGCCTCCGTTTCAGATGTTGGATAACATCATCATGGCAGGGAGGCATTAGTATGAAGAGGATTTTGTTTTCCGTTCTAATTTTATCATTCATTGTGGGTTGTCAGCCTGCAATACGGTATTCATCGAAACCCCCGAATCCGCGGACTGCCGGTGGGCTTGGTTATCCCGAACCGGAAGCCGAAAAGCCGTATGAGCCGATCGAGCGTGAAACGGCTATCGATATCGACCGGATGTCATCCATCGTCAATGAATATCTCGGCACAAAATATCGCAGTGGTGGATACGGCAAGCTCGGCGTTGATTGTTCCGGTCTGGTTTATGCGATCTACAGAGACTATGACAACATTCATCTGCCGCCGAACACCAAGAAGCTCTACACGCAGCTTCCACGGGTTAGTTACCGCGAGATTCAGTATGGCGATCTGGTTTTCTTCTCGCTCGAGGGAAAGCACGCATCCCACGTTGGTATATATGTGGGCGATGACAAATTCGTGCACGCGTCCAGAAGCCGCGGTGTGGTTTTCTCCTCAATGGCCGAGGAATACTATCTCTCCGCTTATGTCGGAGCAAGACGGGTAATTGGTTCATGACCGGTGTTAATCGAAGCGGAAATTCCCTCATAGTGGGGAGTAATTATGTGGCGTCATTTGTGGTTTTCGGTGCACTGCATTTTGTCATACCGGAGGTCACGCACTATTTCCGCGTTTCGGACAGTTCCGCACTATGGGACTGGCTCTTCATAGTTTCGATAATATCCGCAGCATGGACAATCTGGCTCTCGATGGTCCGTCAACGGTGCAAACAGAGTCTCGGGATATGGCGGCTCCTCAAAGCCAACCTTGCCGGTCTATCCATCTTTTTTCTGATCTCCGCCGCGCTCTTCGTTGTCTCTGTAATAACACTGGACCTCAAGGTTCCGCCGGAATCAAACCTGATGAACACCCGCAATGTCAGCCTTATTCTGGTGTACTGCCGTCTTCCAATATTAAGTCATCCGGTTGCGTTATATGTGTTGGTGACATCACTGGTTTACAATATCGTATGTGGACCGCTCGACTATCGCAGGGGTGTCATCTTTGGCGGTCTTGCGATATTTATTTATTATTTCGTGATGTATGCTTGCGGTGCGGTATTTGGTGGGCTTGTCCATGAGTTGCTTGTATCACCAGATGAGACACATATTTTGATCATGTTTCTGTACTGGATTCCCACCGTAGTCTTTGCGCTGCTCGCGTATGTCGCTTACGCGTTTGCGTTCAGAGACAAATAGAGAGATGGCAGACAAGAAATACTCCACCAAACTCACAAATCTTCCCCGGAATCCCGGTGTCTACCTGATGAAGGACAAATCCGGGAAGATAATCTATATCGGCAAGGCGAAAAACCTTAACAACCGCGTCCGGACCTATTTCCAGAACGGATTCATACCCGACCCCAAAACGCGCGCACTCGTCTTGAAGATACACGATTTCGATTTCATCGTTACCGATAGCGAGATGGAGGCGATGATCCTCGAAAGCAATTTGATAAAGCAGCACAAGCCGCGATACAATGTCAATCTGAAGGATGATAAACGGTTTCCGTATGTAAAGGTGACGACCGATGAGTCGTTTCCGAGGGTACTCATCACCCGGCGATTGTTGAAAGATAAAGCCCGCTATTTCGGACCGTACACAAATGTCAAAGCCATGCGGCGGACAGTACGGACGCTCATTAAGCTATTTAAGATACGTACATGTGGCTACCAGATTCCACCACCTGAGGGGCAGGAGTTGAAAGTCTGTCTCGAATATCAGATCAAGCGTTGTCCGGGGCCGTGCGAGGATCTTATCTCGGAGGAGGAGTACCGCAAGCAGGTGAATGCTGTCTGTATGTTTCTCTCCGGACGGACCGAGAACCTTATGAAAATGCTTAAAGAACAGATGGCGCAGCATTCCGAAAATATGGAGTTCGAGGAAGCCGGAGAGGTTCGCGATCAGATGAAGGCTATCGAGGAGATACGCGGCAAGCAGAAAGTAGCCGCCGATCATCCGGTCGACCGGGATATAATCGCGTTTGCGAGAGCAGCGAAAGATGCCGCCTGTATAGTCCTTCAGGTACGAGAGGGAATTCTCATCGGAAGCCAGCATTACTACCTGAAGATCGAAGACGATACGACAGAAGAGGAGATTGTCGGCACATTTGCGAAGCAGTATTACATGCATGCGGCAAATCTGCCGGAGGAGATATATCTGTCCGGTAAGATTGAGGATCAGGATTTGTTCGAGAAGTGGCTCTCAGAGCGGCTTGGGAAGAAGCTACACATATACTATCCGCAGAGAGGGCAGAAGCTGAAATTCGTAGATATGGCAGCGGCAAATGCACGGTTGCTTTTAGATGAATTGCTGCTTCAGAAAGAGGGACACAAGGAGCGCATTCCAAAGAGCCTCCTGAGTCTCCAACAGGACCTTCGGTTGGATAGCACCCCGATGACCCTCGCCTGTATCGACATCTCGAATCTGGGCGAGACCGACAAAGTCGGCTCGCTTGTATTTTTTAATCGCGGTCAGCCGAAGAAGTCCGAGTACCGTCATTTCAAGATCAAAAATGTCATCGGGCAGAATGATTTCGCGTCCGTGCGCGAAGTTGTGCGGCGGTATTACACGCGCCTGATTGATGAAGAGCGTACCGGTCCCGATCTTCTCGTGATAGACGGCGGCAAGGGGCAGTTATCTGCGGCGGTTGGTGTTCTTAATGATCTCAATATTGATGTAACGGTAATCGGGCTTGCGAAGCGTCTCGAGGAGATTGTTATTCCATACCAGAGGGAGACGCTGATTATATCGAAGACCTCACCGAGTCTTCGGCTTCTTCAGCGCATAAGAAACGAGGCGCATCGGTTTGCAATCGAGTATCATCGCAAGCTGCGTGGCAAGCGAACGATGTCAACAGAGCTTGAGCAGATTCCCGGAATCGGTCCTAACAAAGCGAAGAAACTCCTAAAACATTTCAAAAGTGTGAAACAGGTTAGGGTTTCATCGGAAGATGATATCTGTGCTCTTCCCGGATTTGGAAAAAAAGACGCGGAACGAATCCGCGCCTATTTTGAATCATCCAAATAGACAGCAGCCGTTTACTTCGCGGCAGCGTGCGCGAATTTCCTCACATAATCACCAAAGAAATTAGCGATATTCTGGTATGCTTTTCGCAGGATATCCTCCGGCGGGAGGAATACTACACGGAAATGCTGTGTGCCGGGAACCTGTCCGAATCCGGAACCATGCACTACAACAACGCCGGTTGCTTTCAGCAACTCTTTGACGAAATGTTCATCGCTGTTGTCGACGTGAATCCTCGGGAATGCGTAGAATGCGCCTTCGGGTTTCTCGCAGGTGATACCCTCGACAGCATTCAGCATCTCGTATGTTATATCGCGGCGGCTGCGGAGTTTGGCACGGACCTCTTTTAGATGCGACTGGTCACCCTCGAGTGCGGGTTTGATCGCATACTGGATTGGATGGTTCGCGCACAGACGCGCCCGGAGAATCTGGTTGATCGCACCGTCGTAATCCTTGAGGACCTCGCTGTCACCGGATACGATTCCCCAGCCGATGCGGAGTCCCGGCCCGAGGTATGATTTGGAGAGACCGTTGAACGTGATAACCGGTACGCTGTGATCGAGTGATGCGAGGGAGATGTGTTTCTTGTCGTCATCCAGAACGAGCTTGTCGTAAATCTCATCGCAGAAGATCACGAGGTTGTGTTCTTTCGCGAGTTTGATAAGCCCTTTCATTGTCTCGACTGTGCAGACCGAGCCGGTGGGATTGTTCGGATTTATGATTACAATCGCGCGCGTGCGGTCGTCAATCTTGCTTGCGATATCATTGAGGTCGGGCTGCCAGCCCATTTCCTCGTTGAGATAGTACGGGTTTTCGACCACACCCAGCTTGGCGAGAACAGCCTGATAGAGCGGATATCCCGGTGATGGCGTGAGGATATTATCGCCCTCGTCAGCGAGCGCGGTAATACAGATTTCGATTGCCTCGGATGCTCCCGTCGTAACGAATATGTCATTGATATTGTCGATACCTTTGCGGCGTGCTTCCCGCTCGATGGCGTCAACCGCCTCCGGGATACCGGATGACGGTGCATAGCCGTTATAGTTGTCAGCAATAGCTCTCTGCATCGCCTCAACCATGTGGGGTGGCGTAGCGAAATCGAATTTGTTCGGATCGCCGATATTCAGGTAGAGCATTTCCCTGCCGGTCGCGGCGATCTCATTTGCGAGTACGACGACATCGCGCACGGCGTACTTGATATCTCTGGTTCTATCAGCCGGTTTTATGATTGAATCTTTGGGCATGATGATCTCCCGTAGTAAGTATTATCATTATTGAGTATAATGAAACGCAGACAGAGCGAATCGTCAACCGATTTGTGCAAGAACCATCCCACTCGAAAGGTGGCCCGTTCCGGCTGATCTTGATTCCGACCAAGTCGGAAGTGTGATCAGCCGGGTATATGTATTTGTGGTTGGTGTACGTCTCGTACACCAGCACTGTCAAATTGAAAAGATGATTGACATAGTTGGATTTATTGATAGCTTATTTATGTACAACAAAAACTGAAATTCCAGCGGCTGTGTAAGTGGGGCACTGAGAGACAGGAATTAAAGGAGGTTAGTGTGCGTATATGTATACTTGTTCTATTACTCTGCTCTTTTTGTGGTAGCGTTTCTATTGCCGAGGTTATTGACCTCACACCCGACCTCGGACATGTTAAGAAATCCGGAAAAGTAGCTGAAGTGCTTTATGAAGCACGAGATGTTTATCGATCGTTATCGCTTTCATCAGAAACTGCGTGGTCGAAATATGGTGTGAAAGTGCGAAAGGATTCAGTACAGGTTTATGTAACCTTGATGAGTGAAGTGACAGGGGATGATCTGAATGAACTTGGTCAACATTTTGGGCGGGTGGAAACACATTTCGAGCGAATGGTCCAGATGCAGGTTCCCTTTGCCATGCTTGATTCATTTGAGGGAAATGAACGTATCGCAGCAGTTGATATTCCATCGTATCTTACCCAACAAGAGGTTATAAGTGAAGGATTGGACCTGCTCGGTATTCCTGCCTATCATGAGAGGGATTTTAAGGGCCAGAATATCAGGGTCGCCATAATTGATGGAGGATTTCAGGACTACAGCCTGTATCTCGGCTCGGAACTTCCAGATGCGGTTGATACAATATCTTTTAACACGGTTATAGAGAATGGTTCCACTCACGGTACGTTCTGCGCGCAGATTATCCATGATATCGCACCTGATGCAGAATTGTGTTTGATTGCAATTTCAACCAGCCTCGATTTCATGGATGCAATTGACTGGGTAGCGGTAAACGGTTTCCATGTGGTTTCTTCAAGTCTTGCGTTCACATCCTCTGGATGGCCGGACGGATCCAGCGATCTGGCCGTTTCAGTGAATACTCTCGCATCACATGACATCCTGTATGTCAACGCCGCCGGCAACTATGGCAAAGATCACTGGATGGGTACATTCCAGGATACCGACTCGGATGGGTGGCACAACTTCACCTCTACAGACGAGGGGAATCTTGTGACCGTTTATGGAGGCACAAGTGTGACTTTTGTCTTGATTTGGGATGACTGGCCTTATTCATCAAACGATTTCGATCTCTATGTCATTAATTATGAGGGCACAGAAGTTGTCGCGAGCTCCGAGCGCGTTCAGTCTGGATTCCAGACTCCATGTGAGATTATTCAGATGGATATACCGGTTTCCGATGTGTTCAACATTGGCATAAAAAAACAGAGTGCCGACCGTCAGCCCAAGTTTCATCTCTACTCTTACTATGTCAAGCATATGGAGTATGTTTCAGCACTTGGGTCTGTTGCCATACCGTCAGACGCAGAAAACGCCTTTTCTGTCGGTGCCAGTTATTTCTTCAGCCCCTATTCAATTGCGCCTTTCAGCTCCTGCGGACCAACCGATGATGGTCGTATCAAACCGGATATCATCGCACCTTCCTACGTGAGCGTGAATGATCACGATGAAGAGGTCTATTTCTCTGGCACTTCCGCTTCCGCACCACATGTTGCAGGTAGTGCGGCGCTCTTCCTTTCCTACAGAATGAGAGTGTCTGCGTTTGCCGTTGCAGACAGTCTCAGATCTCACAGAATTGACCTCGGTGCTACGGGACCGGACAACATATATGGCTGGGGATTTCTTTATTTTGCTGAGGATGTAATTCCTCCAGAGTTTCAAATAAACCTGATGCCAAATCCAGTGCTAGCAACAGAACTCAATATCTATGCCTTTCCCGATGAAGGTTTGAGTTCCGATGCCAGCCTTATGCTGTCGACACAAAGTGACACCATCTTTGATGATATGTTTCGATTACCCGATCGAAACGCCGAAACTTATTTTTGGGAGACCGAGTTGAGTGAGGATGGTCTGTACACGGTGAATATCTGCGGTGATGACTACTTCTTAAACAGGGGCTGTTCAATCAAGCAGTTCAGTGCAGTTTCACTTTCGACAGAGGCGAAGACATTCTGCAAAAGTCCAACAGGACTGTTTGATTTAGAGTTATGCGGAAAAGGAAGGTTGAATCGGGCAATTATTGAAGATCAGATATCTCAAAATACGCTCAACGATCAGACTGAAGATTCCACGATCGCGATTTTGAATATTAAGTCCGCCGGGCAGGTAACGGGATATGTTACCGTTGACCTGGAGTCAATCAGGTCTGAAATCTCGGAGTATCCTAATGTAGTTCTTTGCAGGAATTATTCCGGCAATGCCGATAGTCTAATTGGTATGGCATCCGGTTCTGATAAATCTCTTGTTTCTGTTCTGCCGGGTCCGGGTGAATATCGCCTCTGCTATTCAACAACGCCAGGACTTCAACAATCCAGCATTATGTTGCCGGATACTCGACTTTCACAGAATTATCCGAATCCATTTAACGCCACGACAGCTATTGAGATATATATGCCCGCAGAGGATCATGCCAGCTTGAAGATATATAACATTCTTGGTCAACGTGTTCGTACCCTTGTTGATTCACGACTTCAGTCAGGTACCACCAAATTGGTGTGGGACGGCAGGAACGATTCGGACGAGGAATGCAGCTCAGGAATATATGTGTACAGGCTGGTTACACAAAGTACTGTTGAGACAAAACGCATGGTCTTGCTAAAATAGGGGAGATTAAAGATGTTCAGTAAATACAATATTCTGTTGATTCCTTTCGCGTTCATGGTTCTGTCTTTATTTGCGGGGTGTTCTTCGGATGGGGATGATAACGGAACCGGGCCTCCGAGTTTCAATGTTGACGCAAGTTTACTTGCTGCCTGGGGCAAATTCGAGATACAGGATTACGATGCTGCACTATCCGGATTTAAAGATGTACTTGGTCACGACAATACCAATGCTGAAGCTTATATCGGTAAGGGTTGGTGTTATGCATATCAAGGGAGTCTTTCAATCAGTATATTGGCATTTGATGAAGCCAGGTCTCATGGAACCGCCTCTTTGGATGCTGACATGGGATCAGCGGTTGTTTATCGAGATTTGCCGGACTATTCTAAAGCGGTTTCATTTGCGAAAGCAGTGATATATGTAGATTCCAATTACGTTTTCAGTCATAGAACAAGTGTTGATTATAAAGATGCTCATTTGATTATGGCACAATCCTATTTTCATCAGGGGGAATCGGAATTTGACAAAGCGGCAGTAGAGATGAATTATCTGTGTGATATACTCGGATTATCGACGTTACCAAATTCGACTGATGTAACAGATGAAGAATATGAAAAAGCGATCGCTACCAAGCTTGAGGAACTAACGGATTTGTTGTCTGAGTAGCTATTACATTGTGTCAGATTCTGTCCGTCAGTTGCCGGGGCACCTAAATGTCTTTCCCACAACAGAGGTTGTGGGAAATCTGGCAGAACAACTAAAGGGTTCAGCCCATATGCGCTAACTTAAGGATATGGTTTTTGTTGATTCATGCTGTGTTGGTGTTATGATGCAGCATGGATACAAGATATATTATTGTGGATGATGATTGGCTTCATGTTTTGAGCATGCTGCCTGACGGCCTGGACGAGTCGTGTCTATCTAAGTTAGCAGCGGTGCGGTTTCGTGAGATTGGTTCCGCCTCTGATCTTCTCAGGCTGTGTCTTGCCTACGGTGTCTGTGACCTTTCCCTGAGACAGACGGCGGCCTGGGCATCCACCATTGGCTTGGGTAGTCTGTCCAATATGGCAGTACTGAAGCGACTTCGATCAGCGGGAGACTGGCTTGGTCACCTTATAGTCCAGGTTCTTGGCAGGCGGGGATTGACCAGGAATGTTCCCGGCCTGAAGGTGCGTATAGTCGATAGCTCCGTTGTGACCACACCTGGACATGTGGCTCAGAATTACCGGATACACATGGGGTTCGATCTTGCCGAGATGTTCATTACGGACATGGAGTTGACGCCGTCCGACGATGGTGAGTCATTACGTCGCCACGTACAGGGAGATGGAGAGGTTCTGCTGGCTGATCGAGGCTATGGTAAGCGTCCTCAGATCGGAGCAGCGTTATCGGGTGGCGCCAATGTTATAGTCCGTATTAACTTTATGACCGTTCCCCTGGATGACTTCAAGGGGCGGCCACTGGAAACTCTTGCCCTGCTCGAGACTCTGGAATCTCACGAGATAGGTGACTGGCCTGTTTATATGCGACACGGCAACCGACGTTTTCCACTTCGTTTGGTTGCGGTCAAGAAGAGCCGTGAGGCAGCCAAGTGCGCTGTAGACAAAGTCAAACGGAAGGCCTCGAAGAACGGTACCACCAGGCCGGACTCGAGATCTCTGATAGCGGCAGAATACACATACGTACTGACTAATCTCACACGTGAGGAGATAACCGGAGCGGAAGTGCTCGAACTGTATCGTCTGAGGTGGCAAATTGAGTTGGCATTCAAACGTATCAAGAGCCTTCTACAACTCAATCTCCGGGCGAAAGATGAGGAGTTGGCACGAACCTACCTGCTTGCAAACATCTTGGGAGCACTTCTGATCGAAGAACTCTCTGGTGACGCTCTCTCTTTTTTTCCCTGGGGATTTCGGCTCATCTAAACGCCCGCTCAGTCACTGGAGGCTCCACGATATGTGGGGAAGAGCTCTCAAAAGCGCCATAAAAGGAAATGCAACCATACTCACAATATTAGACCGATTGCCGGATCTCGGTCGACACATCTGTGACACGCCCAGAAAAAGAAAACGCGCAATCTACTCATGCATCTCAACAAGTAACTTAAGTTAGCGCATATGGGTTCCTGCCCTACGAAAGACCACCCTACGCAAGATTACGCAAGGTCACTCTTTAACCGTAAGTATCCCCCGCAGTCTGATGTCTTTGCATGACGCGCCGATCATTATGCGGAAATCTCCCGGTTCGACAACTCGGTTGAGATCCCTGTCGAGCATGGAGAGTGTCTTCGGGGTGATTGTAAACTGCACCTCCTGCGATTCTCCCTGCAACAGATGAATCCGCGTGAATCCTTTCAACTCGGTGATCGGTCGCGCTACCGATGCGAGTTCATCCCGGATATATAGCTGTACGACTTCGTCTCCCGCGACATCTCCCGTGTTTTTTACCGCGCAACCGACACTAACGGTATCCCCAACCGAAATGGAATCTTTCGAAAATTTCATATCACTGTATTCAAACTCCGTATAGCTCAGACCATAACCGAACGGAACCAGTGGCTGACCGGTCAGATCGACATAATCATCACCGCGTCCGGTCGGCTTGTGATTATAGACAAGTGGAAGCTGCCCCTCCGCGATCGGGAATGTGATTGGAAGCCGCCCGGCGGGGTTATAATCGCCAAACAGAACATCCGCAACGGCATCGCCGCCGGCTTCACCGGGATACCATACATCCAGCACCGCCGGCACATTGTCGAGCCACCGACTCATCGTAACCGCGCTGCCACCGACTATAACCACAACCATCGGTTTGCCGGTCGCTGCAACACGGTTGATAAGCTCCTCCTGTCTGCCCGGAAGGCTGAATGACGCTCTGTCGCGGAACTCCCCCTCCTCTATTCCCGCCACCACGATAGCGACATCGCATTCGGTTGCGAGTTTCACCGCCTCATCAATAAGATCATCCGAATTGGCAACACCGACATCCCACACCAGACGGAACCAAGCGTTGCCGGTTGGCTCGAAATACTCTATCCGGATATCATACTGCGCATCCTCTACGAATGAATAATCCACCGTTCGTAAACGGCGGGAGACCTTTCGCCAGTTGTCGATAACGAGTGAGTCGTTGAGATAGAGACGGTACCCGTCGTTACCGTCGATACCGATTTTGAACCGCCCCGTAGCGGGTGCTCTCAGTTTGCCCGTCCACCGTACCGAGTAGAAATCATACGGGAGCTTCTCCGGATCGGGTGAGAAGAGTGTCCACTGAAACTGTATCTGCTTATCGACACGCGAAAACACGGGCGATCCATCCAGATGTATGTTGTCGTAATATTCTCCGATAAGACCCGCTGTTACCGTGTCATCCTTCACGCAGGAAAGGAACTCCGAGGAAACGGTTACATACTCATTCTCAATTCTCGGACACCCCTCGGCATATCGCACTTCCACTGCACCGACTCTGTCTTTGATGCCATCGAGTATGGAGATTTTGTAATTTCCGGGACCGCTGTATCCACCCGGACGAGCCTCTGTAGCATCTTGCCCGATTACAGCTATACTCGCAACATCCGAACTCAACGGTAGCGTGTTAACCTCATTCTTCAGCAGTACGATTGACTCGCGCGCCGCCTTCCGCGCGATTTCTCGATGATTTTCCATATCGCTGTCCGACAACACGAGGGATGGATCAACATACGGATTCTCGAACAGTCCCAGCTCGAACTTGGCGCGGAGAACACGCGCCACCGCGCTGTCGATAACATCCTCGGGAATTCGACCATCAAGGAACGGATATATGAAGAGTGAGTAGTGATCGTAAGAAGTTTGAAAGATAACATCC
>Ga0272443_10000310_pt1 | contig 93020 bp, 87 predicted proteins | sample SSMAcet12_FD_193581 | JGI IMG/M metagenome (GOLD analysis project Ga0272443, IMG submission 193581) | Marine sediment archaeal communities from Little Sippewissett salt marsh, Falmouth, MA, United States - SSM-Acet-12 | ecosystem: Environmental > Aquatic > Marine > Wetlands > Sediment ...
TGGCCGCTTCCGCTCTTTTGCGGCCTTCCCGCAGTACCGCGAGGTTTTTGGCCACTACCTCATCTCCCTTGCGTCCGAAAATAGCCCGAACACCGTCTTCCATTTTTTCAAATGGAATATCCATAAAGAGTGATGCAGCTCCGGCCACCGCCATATTCATACCCCGCGGATTGTCCGCTTCCTTGGCGATACCGTCGGCATCGATCACCACTTTATGTCCAAGGGCGTGGATGGCCTTCATCAGATCCTGCTCTTGCGGATAATCTGGAATGTTGCGGAAGGGAGTGGAGTTGGTGACCACCCAGCCGTCCGCTGCCAGCCAGGGCAGGTAGCGCAGGGCCTCCATGGGTTCCACCGACACCACCAAGTCCGCCCCGCCCAGGGGCACCAAGTCTGAATGGATTGCGCCGTCGGCGATGCGCATATGGGATTGCACGGCGCCGCCCCGCTGGGACATGCCGTGGACTTCCGCCTGTTTCAGGGTGAGGCCCGATTCAATGGCCGCAAATCCCAGTACCGTAGCGATGGAGAGGATTCCCTGTCCCCCGACGCCTGCCAGAATGATATCGCATTTCATGTTGCTGCCTCCTCAAGCGCCGGAAGGGGAACCGGCGGATTTGCCGCGGGACCGCTTTTTCAAGGTTTGGATGCACTCGCGGGTGGGGATGATCACGGACACACCGGGATGGTCCAATTCCCGGCGGATCAATGCCACAAACTCCTCGTGGTTGCGGGGAATTGGATTGATCACGTGCAGGTGTTCACGTGCCACACCCAGGCCCAGGCAGATCTTTTCCAAACGTCCGAACGCATGTGAATCCTGTCCGCCGGTCATTGCCGTGGCCGAGTTATCCAGGATCATCACCAGGATGGGCGTATCTTCCATCACCGCGTCCAACAAACCGGTCATGCCGCTGTGACAGAAGGTGGAATCCCCGATCACCGCAACTGCCGGGCGCATGCCCGCATCCGCCGCTCCCTTGGCCATGGTGATGGATGCCCCCATGTCCACGCAGGAATTGATGGCTTGAAACGGCGGCAATGCCCCCAGGGTGTAGCACCCGATGTCGGAAAAAACGTGGCCGTCACCGTGAACGTCCTTAACCGCCTGATTTAAGGCCTTATAAGTATCCGCGTGCGAGCAGCCGCGACACAAAGCCGGGGGACGCATGCGCACGATCTCCGGGGACTTGTCACCACTGCGGTCACCCATCCCCAGGGCCACCCGCACCCGGTTGGGCGTCAATTCTCCATCGGGGGGCAGCGTACCGTCCATGCGACCCTCTACGATTGCACCGCGATCCAACAGGCCTCGCAGGGACTCCTCCAGGAAAGGCATGCCCTCCTCAACAACCAGGATGCGGTCGCATTCATCGACCAGGCGCTCCACCCATGCCACCGGTACGGGGTATTGACCGATTTTCAGCAGGGGGTGCGGCAGCCGCCCGTCCGGATAATTCTCACGCACGTAGTTGACCCCCAGACCACAGGCGATAATGCCCAACGAACGATCCGGGCCATCCTCGTAGCTGTTGAACGGAGAGGCCAGCGCAGCCTCAGACAACTGGGATTGCAGTTCCAGAAGGCGGCGGTAACGCTTGCGGGAAATGGCGGGCAGCAGGACGAATTGGCGTTTATCCTCCGGCAATTGCAGCGGCCGGGGGGGTTGGGGCTGATGCGGGATCACTCCGGCGCGACTGTGTGCCAGTCGCGTGGTCACCCGCAGCAACACAGGCAACTTCATGGATTCAGACAAGGCGAACCCGTGTCGGCACATGTCATAGGCTTCCTGCTGATTTGACGGTTCCAGCATGGGCATCAAGGCGAACTTGCCGTAAAAACGGGAGTCCTGTTCGTTCTGGGAAGAGTGCATGGAAGGATCATCGGCTACGGTAATGAGGAGTCCGCCGTTGGCGCCGGTGATTGCAGAGTTGATAAAGGGATCCGCGGCAACGTTCAGCCCGACGTGTTTCATGCATGCCATGGCGCGTTTGCCCGCGTAAGACATGCCCAAGGCGCTCTCCAGAGCTGTCTTCTCATTGGCCGACCACATGCGGTGGACGCCGTTGTCTGCAGCCTGGCGTGAGCGCTGAACGTACTCCATGATCTCCGTCGATGGCGTGCCGGGATAAGCGTAAAAACCTGAAATCCCCGCATCCAGGGCTCCCTGGGCAATCGCCTCGTCCCCCAATAACAACATCTGTTGGTTTTTCAATCCTGCCTCCTTGCGACCGTCCAGGCGGTGGTCATTGATCCGGACAGCCCGGTCATGGAAATAGATTATTGTAATCCAAGGTTTCCAGGGATGCAAACGAAAAGAGTTTGAGAGTTGAAAAGTTGGAGAGTAAAAGCGGTTACCTTCTTTCCAGAGACTTGGATGCATTTCTTTTCCACCCGCAACTTCCGCAACTTCTTTTTCCCCGACTCCCGCAGTCCATTCCCATCTTTCTCACCTCCTGTACCTGCATCATACGCCGATCACCCAGTCTCAGGGGTGTGGCGCAGTAACGTTTTCATTGCCTCTTTCGGGCTTGTTGCGTACAATGGTGCTATGCAGACCCGTCGCTACGTGATCATGGGAAGGGTTCAAGGCGTCGGCTTCCGGTTTTCCACCCGGCGCACGGCTCTGGGGCTTGGTATCGACGGGTGGGTGCGCAACCGTTTGGACGGCAGTGTTGAAGTGGTGGCCCGGGCGGATCAACAGCGCCTGGAAGCACTGGAGTCCTTTCTGGAACGTGGCCCTTTCGGTGCCCGAGTGGATGCGCTGGACAGGGAAATATCAGAGGAAATCACCGTCGAAAAAGGTTTTTTTATAGGCGGCTAATCAGCAATAAGCAATTTCGATGGTTTTCTGTGAATCAATCAATATAAAAATATCAAAAATTTGGAAACGAGTTGACAGTATTCCTGCGTATATGTTATAGAATACCTAGTTAAGGACGACCATCATGCCCATCTATGAGTATCGATGTTTCAAATGCGGGCAAACTTTCGATGCCTTGCAACGAATCAACGAAGAGCCCTTGACCCGCTGCATTCATTGCGGCGGTAAGGTGGAGAAACTGGTTTCGGCCACTTCCTTCCAATTCAAGGGATCAGGGTGGTACGTCACGGATTACAACCGCCGCAAAAGCAGTGGTGACAACGGCTCCAAGGAAAAAGAAGCCGGCAAAACCGACAGCCAAAATGTCAATAAAAAATAGCCTTTCCATCTCTCCCCCCTTAACATAATTACATATCTCCCACCTTCATTAACAGGTCCCCCGCTACATGGGGGACCCCTGCCTTTTGTTAAAGTTGAAAAGTTGAAAAGTTGAAGAGTTGAAGAGTTGAAAAGTTGAAAAGTTGTAGAGTTGGAGAGATGAAATGGAGAGAAACTGGCGAGAAAAAGAGGTGATAGGAAACCTCGGTAGCGATCGCCTGATGCCGGTTACTTGCGAGTCTTTCGACTTTCACCTTTCGACTTTTCACTTTCGACTTTTCACTTTTTACTGAATTTTTCCGGGTTTCCCGGACCGGTGTTGTCTGCTATAATGGCGTTTTTTCCAAAATCTCCAGGAGGCGTACCATGAGCAGCAAGCCCATCGCCGTAGTGGCCATCGGCGGCAATTTCCTGTCAGACGGTCGCAGCGACATCAATGCCCAGATGGAAAGGGCTTACCAGGCCGCCGACCTGATCGAGCACTTCATTCATCGCGACTTCCACGTAGTCGTGGTGCACGGAAACGGTCCCCAGGTAGGTATGTCTTATCTGCGACAACTATCCGGCCAGGATGCCGACATCCCGCCCCTGAATCTGGCCATGTGCGACGCCCTGACCCAAGCTGAAATCGGCACAACCCTCGAACTGGCCATTATCAACACCATCAACCGCAAAATCTCCGACCTGGAAGTGTTGACCATTGTCAGCCAGGTTGAGGTGCGTGCCGATGATCCCGCCTTTGACCTTCCCACCAAGCCCATCGGGCCGTTCTACTCTGATAAGGAAAAGAAAGAGGTGCAACAGCGCTTTCCCAACTGGACCTTTATCCAAGATTCCGGCCGGGGCTTCCGCCGCGTTGTCCCCTCCCCCGTCCCCGTAAAGGTCTTTTCCGCCTCAAGTATTCCCGACGCCTTTAAAACCGCCCACATCATTATCGCCGGCGGCGGAGGCGGCATCCCGGTGGTGCGCAAACCGGACAACACCTTTGAGCTGGTGGATGCGGTGATCGATAAAGACCGAACCGCCTGCCTTATCGCCTTGGAGATCCAAGCATCTCATTTCTTTCTCCTGACCGGAGTACCCCATGTATGCCTCAATTTCGGCACACCCCGACAGGAAAGCCTCTATGAACTCACACCCGATGAGGCGGCGGCGCACCTTCGCGCCGGTGAATTCCCCGCCGGTTCAATGGGTCCCAAGATTGAAGCCGCGGTGGCGTTTACCCGCGCTACAGGCGGCTCAGCGGTCATCACAAACGCCGACAACATCTCCGCCGCCCTGGACGGCCGTGAAGGCACGCGCATCCGCCCTTGAACACCTTGACTTTTCTTGGCGGATTCCGTACGATGAGATCATGATCGTCGGCTTCAACACGGACATCAAGTACCGCAACGAGGTCTTTCACATTCAGACCGAGGACAAGGGGGAGAACAACCCCGTTGTGGAGACCCTGGTCTATCACAGCGGAGAAATCCTGCTCTCCAGGCGCCTATCTTACGGTCACCTGATCCATAAAACCAACCGCCGGGCAATCATCAAGAACATGATGAAAACCCAGCACGACCAGATCATCAGCGAGCTCAAGGACGGTAAATACCTACACCTCCTGAGCTTGGACACCCAGATAATTGAAGACAGAGCCCTCGACGACCTGGTGATCGAATACCTGGCCGCCGAATCGGGCTGAGGTCGCGCGCATGGATGGTCCCTTCCTGTTGATCGACGGGATGTACTTGATTTTCTCCGCTTTTTACACCCACAGGCAAATGCGCACGCTAAAGGGCCAGCCTACGGGAGCCGTGTACGGCTTCGTGACGCGGGTGGAAAGCCTGTTGCAGGAACTGGTCCCCCTGCGCGTGGCCGTGGCCATGGACTCCCCGGGACCCACTTTCCGCCACCAGTTGTTCCCGGAATACAAAAAACAACGTGAAACCCCTCCGGAAGACCTGGTGGCCCAGATTCCGTTGGTGAAGGAGTACTTGGACCTCCGGGGAATCCCCGTGCTTGAGAGACCGGGCTTCGAAGCCGATGACATCATCGCCGAATTCTGCCGCCGCCGGGATGACTCAGCCGAGGACCTGGTCTTGGTCTCAGCGGACAAGGACCTGTTTCAATTGGTGACGCCGGGCATCCGCATCTACAATCCGCGCTTGAAGCGGATCATGGACGGTGAAGCCATCCGCGATCATTTCGGCGTACCACCGGAACGCATCGTGGACTACCTGGCCATGGTGGGTGACACATCCGACAACATCCCGGGCATTCCTGGAATCGGTGACAAGAGCGCCCGTTCCCTGCTGGATCGCTTCGGCGATTTGGACGGCGTGCTGCAGCACCTGGACGAACTGACGCCGGCCCAGCAAAAACGCTTCCGGGAAAACCGGCACCTGCTGGAGCTATCCCGAAAACTGGTGGACCTTACCGCCATACCCGCCATGGAGGCCTTGCACCCCCCGCCCCCCTTCCAAGAAGGCAACCAACATGAACTGGCCGAGTTCTACACCCGGCTGTCCTTTACAAGCCTGCTTAAGGGCATGAAAACCGAAAACCAGGGTGATGAGCTGGGGATTCCCGTTCACGTGGTGAACGGCATCAATGAGCTTGAAACGCTGGCCGCGCGTATCCGGCGCGCCGGTTCCGTGGCCCTTGACGTGGAGACCACGGCCTTGGAGTTCACAGATGCCGAATTGACGGGCATCTCCTTTGCCCTGGATGATTCCGGATATTACGTTCCCTTTCTGGCCCCGGATACGGAAACCGTTTCACTAAGCACCTTTCGCAGAACCCTGGGCGGGGTTCTGGCGGACCCGGAAATCCACAAGACCGGCCACAACCTGAAATTCGACCTCCTCCACCTGAAAAGTCAGGGATTGGAATTGCGGGGTATCGGCGACGATACCATGGTCATGTCGTACTTGCTGTTTCCCAACCGGCGCGCACACAAGCTCAAGGAGCTTAGCCGTGAGTTCCTCGGGTTCCGCCAAACCACCTGGGAAGAACTGGTGGGTGCGGGCCGCTCGCGCATGCCCATTGCCTCGATACCCGTACAACAGGTTGCGAATTACTGCGTGGCGGACTCACACCTCTCCCTGCGGCTGGCGGCCGAGTTAAAAAAGAAACTCGAAGCCCAACAACTGATGGAAATCTACCGCGACCTGGAAATCCCCCTGATTCAGGCACTGGCGGAAATGGAATTCCGGGGGGTAAGCATTGACCGTGATTTCCTCAACCGGGCGGCAGAGACAATGGCGGCCCGGATCAACGCAGTCGCCGAGGAGATCTTTGCCATGGCGGGAGTACGCATCAACCTGAACTCCGCCCAGCAATTGGGGGAACTGTTGTTCGAGAAGATGAACCTTCCGGTGGTCAAGCGCACGCGCAAAACCCGCTCTTATTCAACGGACAGCGATGTCCTGGGCGAATTGCGCGGTTATCCGGTTGTGGCCCTCATCCTGGAATACCGCACCCTGCGCAAACTGCTTTCCACCTACCTGAAGGGATTGCTGGAACACCTGGATCGCAACGATCGGGTACATTCCTCGTTCAACCAGACGATAACCGCCACCGGCCGCCTTTCCTCATCGGCTCCCAACCTGCAGAACATCCCAGTGGGCGAAATGGGCGGCATCACCGTACGCCGGGCGTTCAGCGGCGGTGCGGGGACTCGCCTGATGTCGGCCGACTATTCCCAGGTGGAATTGCGTGTCATGGCTCACTTTTCCGCAGATCCGGAACTGCTGGATGCATTCCGCTCAGGTGCTGATATTCACACCCATACCGCCGAACGGGTGTTTGCGGGACGCCATGACCTGGACAACCATGAGCGGCGCCGCCGGGCAAAGATCATCAACTTCTCCATTCTCTATGGAAGCGGGGCCTACAGTCTCTCACGCGAGTTGGGAGTGGGATTTGCCGAGGCCAAACGCTTTATAGACGAGTATTTTGAAACCTTCGCCGGAGTGAGGCGGTTCATCGACGAAACCCTGGAACATACCCGCAATGATCCGCGGGTGTTTACCCTCATGGGCCGCATGCGCCCCATACCGGAGATTACCAGCGCCAATAGAAACGTGCGCGAAAACGGGCAGCGAATGGCCATCAACACCTTGATTCAGGGCAGTGCCGCCGATATCATCAAACAGGCCATGGTCCGCCTTCACCCCCGCTTGGCGGACCTCTCCGCCGGCATGGTAATGCAAGTCCACGACGAATTGGTTTTCGAGTACCCTCCGGACCAGGAAAAGGTCCTGGCCCGTCTGGTACAACGTGAGATGGAAGGCGCCGCAGCCCTCCGGGTCCCCCTGGAAGTAACGATTAAAACCGGCGCCAATTGGGGGGAGTTGACCCCCTTCGCCTCCTGAATCCCTGCCGGGGCTTGACTCAGCCGCTGCAATCGGCTATAAAAAACCATGCCATTTCCTTCCGGTCCGGCAGCATGACATCAATCCGCTCCCGTTGCCTCTCCCTGTTCAACCGTTTTCGCCAAAGTGACCAAATCTTCATGGTGGTGATCCCCATATTCATCGGCCTGGCGGGGGGTCTGGGTGCAGCCGTCCTGCGTTTCCTCATTCATCTTTTTGAGAAGTGGTTCTGGGGCCCTTGGGGAAATTCCCTGGGCTGGGGCCGCACCATCCTGGTGCCAACAGTTGGGGCCTTCTTCGTGGGCTTGATCATCTATTACTTCTCCCGGGAAGCAAAAGGCCACGGCGTTCCCGAAGTCATGGAGGCCATCAGCCTGAAAAACGGTGTGATCCGCCCCCGGGTGGTGGTGAGCAAGGCGGTGGCCTCAGCGATCACCATCGCCTCGGGCGGTTCAGTGGGCCGCGAAGGCCCCATTGTTCAGATCGGCTCCGCCATCGGCTCATCTTTCGGTCAATGGTTCCGCTGCTCACGCAAACGCATGCAAACCCTGGTTGGATGTGGAGCGGCAGCGGGCATCGCCGCCGCGTTCAACGCTCCCATCGCCGGTGCCATGTTCTCCGTGGAGATCCTGTTGGGGGATTTCGCGGTTGCCCAATTTACGCCCATAGTGGTCTCTTCGGTCTCCGCCACCGTGGTTTCCCGGGCTTTTTTCGGCAACACCCCGGCCTTTCAGGTACCCAAATACGAACTGGTCCATCCCCTGGAGTTGATTCCCTATGCCCTCATGGGCCTGGTGTGCGGACTGGTGGCCCTGCTCTTTATCAAAGCATTGTACGCCTTGGAAGACCGCTTCGACGCCCTCAACCGTCCCGATTACATCAAGACCGCCATGGGCGGCGTCATCATCGGCATCTACGGCATCTCGTTTCCCCAGGTTTTCGGCGTGGGCTACGAGGCCATGGACCAGGCCCTGCTGGGCCATATGCCGGTGATGCTCTTGCTGGCCCTGGTTTTCGTCAAGATCCTGATCACATCGGTAACCCTGGGCTCAGGCAGTTCCGGCGGCATCTTCGCGCCCTCCCTGTTCATGGGCGCCATGACCGGAGGCTTCTTCGGCCACATCCTGCATCGCCTGCTGCCCGCGGTAACCGCCGGTCCTGGCGCATACTCCCTGGTGGCCATGAGCGCCGTGGTCGGGGCCACGACCCATGCACCCATCACGGCGATCCTCATCATCTTCGAAATGACCAGCGATTACAAGATCATCCTCCCGCTGATGATCGCCACCACCATCAGCTCCCTCATGTCGGCCCGCCTGCACCGGGGATCGATCTACACATTGAAGTTGATGAAACGGGGCATCCACCTGGAGCAGGGCCGCGAGATCAACGTATTGCGTTCATTGAAAGTGGCCGATGTCATGCGCAACGACATCGAGATCGCCCCGCCGCAGTCCTCCCTCAATGAGATCGTGCACCGATTCATCGGCTCCGGGCACTCGCATATCTACCTTACCGATTCGGAAGGCCGCATCAACGAGCAGATTTCCCAGGAGGAACTCAGCACCATTGCGCCGGATTTCGAGCATCTGCGCGACCTGGTGGTGGCAGCGGACATCGCCTCCCCCCAGCCGGTTCTGCTGCATCCCGATGACAACCTGGACACCGTTATGCGGGCATTCGGTCAGCACAACGTGAGTGAAATCCCCGTGGTGGCCCGGGACAACCATGCGGATATCCGCGGCTCCATCTGGCGCATCGATGTCATATCCGCCTACAACAAGGAGATCCTGCGCCGGGACTTGGCCGGGGGCCTGTCCAATTTCATGGGCGATTTCACGCGCCTGAACATAGTCGAGATGCGGGACGGACTCTTCATGCTGGAAATCGTTGCACCCCGGGCGTTCGTAGGTCACCGCATCCGAGATCTGGACATCCGCAACCGGCATCAGGTGGAAGTGGTTATGATCAAGCGGACGGGCGCCCAAAATCGCACCCGCCTGTTCACCCCCTCGGCCGGCACGGAGCTGCGCAAAGATGACGTTCTGCTCATCCTGGGAGACCGCAAAAGCGTTGAAGCCTTCTCGAGGCTGTAAGGATGATCAAGCTGAAGAATCAAGCAGTTGGAGAGTTGGGAAAGGGAAGTTGCGAGAGTTGCGGGTGGGCAAGAAATTTCAGCCAGCCCCGGGCGCTGGACCCGCAATTTCGATGTCCGTGGTATGCAGAAGGTGGACATTCGAGAAAGCAAAGAATCCCGATCATCTCTTCCGACTCCTGATCATCCGCCTCTCGTCAATATACCCGCAAATGCCAAGGGCCCTGGGGTTTGCACCGGCCTGACCCCGGTTTCAATTGTCACCCATAATAACGGCCAGTAGAAAAACGTGCTTAGCCGACCGCACCATGGCCGGAATATCCGCCCATTCGTCGGGGAAACCCCTTTTCCCGCCGCGTGATCCGCCGAGTCCGATGGCCGGAGTGCCCCCGGCAATGGCAATGTTCATGTTCGAGGAACCGTCATTGCCGATCCGTGGCTGGTATCCCAGGTATCTGGAGATCGCTACCGCCGTCTGCACCAGCGGTGAATTGACGGCATCCGGAATCTGTCCGCCCGGAGTCAGCTGGAAAGGCTCCATCTGGAAAGTGATCCCGGTTTCAGCAGCGACACCATCGAGTATTTCCCGGACCGCACTTTCGAGTTCAGCGATCACCGGCATGTCAAGCGACCGGATATCCAGCGAGAACCAGCCTTTTTCGGGTTTATGGTTGAAAACCGCGCCGCTTTGAATAATGCCCACGTTAACCACCGTACGGCGCGCCGCCGCCTTGGCTGCAATATGCAGAGACAGTATTCGGTCCACGGCGCGCCCGATCCCCTGGTTGACATTGGGCAATCCGCCGCCCAGCGAATGCCCCGGCGGTCCCAGGGCCATGACTTTCCACCAATGGATGCCGATGGCCCCGTATGATATGGAACGGCCGTCGCCGAGAATATCGACGAACCCCAGGGCCTTGTCCCGATAATCGGCGTATATCTTTTTCATTCCTTTCAGGCCGGTCTCTTCCTGGGCCACGGCCGCGAAAACCAGGCTATGCTCCGGCTTGATTCCGGACTTGATGAAAGCCTGGGCCGCGGCAAGCATGGATATGGTCGTGGCGGAAGTATTGACCCCAGGCCCGACTACCCGCTCGCCATCCAGGCGCGGGGGTCCGCCGGCCCGGCTCTGATGTTGGGCCACTGTTTTCAGATCGTCTAGCGTGGAGATAAAGACCAGAGAGCGGCCGGACCGCCCCGGAATCCGGCCCGTGGCGTTGGGCATCTCGTCGACCCGGACATCGCTGAGGCCGATCTCTCTCATCATCCCGGCCACGGCTTCAGCCCGCTGCTGCTCCCTTCCGGAGGGCGATGGGATCGCGGCGATGCGAGCCAAATCGGCCGCCATTCTCCCGTTGCTCTTTTCTATCGCGCTTAAAGCAGCCTGGACAAGACGATCTCCAATCCACTCCGTCAGGGTCCGGCGGGCGAGTGACTCGGCACCTAGGCCGACGACAAAGATCATGGCGGAAGACAGCAAAAAGAGCACTTGCTTTTTTTTCATGATTTCACCTCTCCGAGGAAAAACGCAAGGCGTCCGGGAAACCCCTGGGTAGAACTTTTCCCGCAAAGGCCTGGGCCTTGATCCGCATGATTTTTACCGCGATTGCGACGGACATTTTTGCAGACCTATTGTTTCACAGAGAATTTTGCCCGATTCAATGCCTGTATTCAAGAGCCTTCAGCGTATACCCGTCTGTACATGATGGCTGCCCGGATTAAAGGCCGGCTCCTGTGACCGGCCACCTGTCCCTGTATCTTTCACTCTAAATTACCGGCAATGGTTCCCGCTGCCACGATCCGTTCATTCTGGTAGAACACCCCAACCTGGCCCGGAGTGACGGCACGTACGGGGGCATGAAATTGCGCATGAATGGTTTGCGCATCCGCCCGGGTGACCACGGCACGGCTGGGAGGGGAAGCGTAACGGATGCGCACAGCCAGTTCTTCTCCCGGTTCAATGGAACGCCAATATACGGGTTCCAGCACCTTGATTTCCCGGCGCTCCAAGTCGTTTGCTTCCCCAAGTATCACCGCATTGCGTGACATATCCAGCCCCAGGACATACAACCTTTTTTCCCCGGCAAAGCCCAAACCCCGGCGCTGTCCGATGGTTACCGCAGCAGTTCCCCGGTGTTCACCGATTTCCTCTCCCCGAACATTCAGAATGGGACCAGGTCTGAACGCATCCGGAACATGTCGCCGCAGATAGGTTTCCAGGTTTTCACCGCCCAGGAAACAGATATCCTGGCTGGATTTGGCGCCGGCCAGCGGCAGGTCACGGGTCAGTTCAATGACTTCATCCATGGTGGCATCTCCCAGGGGAAAGCACACCCCGCGCATGCGCTCGGGTTGCACCAATGCCAGAAAGTAGATCTGGGATTTGGATTTCTCCCTGGGTTCGATCAGAAAGCATCGTTCGCCCTCATGTTCCAGGCGCGCGTAATGGCCCGTGGCCAGAAGCCGCGCCCCTTCTGAACGGCCGGTGTCCATGAGCAGGTCGAATTTGATGCCGGCGTTGCAGGCGGCACAGGGATTGGGAGTAATCCCCGCAGCGTATGCCTTCAGAAAAGGCCTCACCACGAATCGCTGAAAGGCATCCCGGGCATCCACCACCCGGTGCGGGATATCGATCCGCTCCGCCAGACGTGAGCAAGCCTGCAGGCGCTCTTCTTCACCAGGCACGCCAAGGCGCAATGTAACCGCTTCAACGGTACAGCCCCGCTGCTTCAGCAACAATGCCGCCGCTGTGGAATCCTTGCCCCCGGAAAAACCGACGGCCACCTGCTCTGAACTCATGGGTTTTCCCGGCCCGGTTCGCTGACTATGCGGTCCGCCAATTCCAAAAGGTTTCGGGCCCCATCCGCATAGCTGGCGGCCGTATAAACGGCCTGTCGGTAACGGCGGCTCATGTGCCTTCCCGAAACCAGGAAACGCGTCAAAGCTTTCAGCCTGCCCAGGCGCATGGGTTCGGGATAGTGTGTTTCCAGCAGTTCCAACAGGCGGGGGATCACCCGTTGCTCAATTCCGGGCGTTCCGTTCTTGCCAGCCAGGCGATAAAAGATCAGCGGATCCATAACGGCCCCGCGACCGATCATGATCCCGTCCACTTGCCGGATGCGTTGCCTGGCATCCTCAACGGTCATGATGTCTCCGTTCCCCACCAGCGGCACCCGCGAGATGGCGCGCAACTCCGCCGCGAATTCCCAGTCCGCGGGCACACGATAGCGATGACATTGCAACCTGAAATGCACGGTAACGGCGTCAGCCCCTTCAGCCTGTACGGCAGTCAGGAACTCGGCCGCGTTGATACGGTCGAAGCCCAGGCGCATCTTCACGGTCAGCGGCAGCTTTGGCGCGGCGGAGCGTACCGCGGCGGTGATCCGCGCCGCCAGGACGGGATCCTTCATCAACGCGGCTCCCGCTCCCTTGCGGATTACCTTGCCCGCGGGGCATCCCATGTTGATGTCGATTCCGTCAAAATCCGTTTCATCCGCCACCATGCGCGCGGCCGCCGCCATGGGCTCGGGGCTCGAACCGAACAATTGGATAAACAACGGAGTGGCGTCACCGGGTCCGCGCATCATCTCCAAGGTACGGCGGTTGCGGCGCACCAATCCGTCGGCGGAGATCATCTCCGTCACCAAGAGTCCGACACCCCCCAATTCACTCACCAGACTCCGGAATGCCACGTCGGTCAGCGAGGCCATTGGAGCCAGGATATGGGGGCTGGCCAGGGAAAGGGAACCGATCTTCAATGTCACCCCGGGATTATACCATCCCCCCGCCGGCTGCTCCAAATTGGCCGGAATTAGAGAAAACCACGGGCGTGCGCCAGCTTGAGGGCACGCAGGGCGCTGACTTCCTTGTCCTTGACCTCCAGCATGAGGTCAACATCCAGTCCCTCCATCTGGTCGAGAAAGGCGACAAAATCCTTTTCGTCCAGGTGTTCCACATGACGTCCCGGTCGGCCGCCGGGGAACTGGGATGAGTAATCCATCATGGGCGGACCGGTATTTCGCCCCCAGGTGGCGGCGGCGGCCTCCATGGCCTCACGGAGGGTTTCACCGTTGTTGAGCAGTTGGTGGTGCAGGCTGTCGCAAATCACCGGAATCCCCGTTTGCTCGTGAATCCATAGACAATCGGCCAGAGAAAAACGGCTGTCGTCGTTTTCCACGGCCAGGCGCCGTTTTACCGCCTGCGGCAGACGGTGATACTCGCGCACGAACCTGTCCAATGCGCTTTCCCGGTCTTTGTACACTCCGCCTACGTGGATTTGGATGCGGGCGTCCTGCTCCAGCCCCATGGCATCCAGGAACAACGCGTGGTAGGCCAATTCCCGGACCGAGGCCCTGGTCACCTCAGGACGCAGGGCGTTTATGATCACGAATTGATCGGGGTGCATGGAGATACGCATGCCGGCCAGGCGGATCATACGCCCAAGTTCGCGTAGTTGTGGTGCGAATTCCCGTGCCCAGTTCACCTTGCATACCGGGTGAGATGCAAAGGGAACGGTATCGGAACTGATGCGAAAAAAAAGCAGCCTTTCCTGCCGATTGAAAGTCAGGATGCGTCCCAAGCACTCGAGATTCTCCGCAACCCGCCGGCGCAGCAGGTCATCCGAGTACGAAGCCAGACGGAAAGTACGTCCCGCTGAGCAGCCGATACCGCGGTTGATACAGGGGTAACCGATACGCATCAGGTGTCGGTTGCCGGACTCGGCCGGGGGAACAATGGACCACGCTGCAACCGCAATTTGCGCCTGCTACCGTTCCGTTCCACTTCCAATTCAAGCGTCGTGCGGCCCGGCTCTTCCAGGCGGTTGAGCATGTCTGGAAAAACCGCATGTTCCAGGTTCTTGCCGCAGATGGAAAAAACGATGTCTTCAGGAGCCAGGCCGGCACGTTCCGCCGGACTCTGCTCCCAAATCCCCCGCACCCGGGCATGGCCCGACTCACCATCCCAGTACAAGTAGAATCCGAAAGTGGAAAAAGCCGCATCGGGAGTGTTTTCCCCAATGGGTTGGAAGCGTGCTTCCCGGGCGGGGTAACAAAGGGTGACCCGGTATCTGGAAAGGAAACTCCTCCCCAGCAGCGGCACAGAGAGCTGGGCCGGCAACTCCGCCCAAAAAACCGGCATAGCCGTTGGAGACAGCGGTCCCACCCGTACACCCTCCAGTCGGGTCAAACGGTTCTCCCGGCTGCGGGTCATGGGCCATTTCAGCAATACACCGCGGGCGCGGATCACGTTCCCCCCGGGGCGGATCCGCTCCCACATGGAGAGGGGGATGACCAAATCCATGGGCTGCCCCGTATCGATCATGGCCTGCATCTCCGGCATATCACCGATCCGTATCGGCACCATCGGGGCGTTGTTGATGGGATGGGTGGTAAACTTCTGGCGCAATCCCGGGACCGCCGGATCCAATTGCCGGGCCTTGGAGAATTCAATTTTTCGCGCGGCGTAGTCAAAGGTTACGGTGAATCGTTCCAGCAAATCCGAACCGATCATGCCTGATAAGTGAATCCCGAACTTCTCCCAGGGAGTGAAGTCGAACACCATCATTCCGAACACATTCTCGATTTCGATATCCCCCATTGCCAAGCGTCGGATCTTCACACCGAAACCCTTGGTTTTCAGACCCAGCTTGCGGGCCACTTGGGGATCCACGAAAGTGCGCCCACCGGTGTCCACCATGAAGTTCAAGGGCATATCATTTCCGTCCAAACGACATTCCACCATGACGATGTGTCCAACCAACCGAAACGGGACGAAACCGGCATTCACTAAGTGGGTCAGGGCCAGCAGCAAAAACGCACAGCCAAGCAGGGGTCGCTTCATTTAACTTCCTCCTCTCAACAAGACTCATTATCTCCGATCCCATCAAGGCACGCAACCCGCATACCCGGGGGATTGACCCCAGGCGCCGCCCGGGTTATGATTCAGCCTTCCCCGGAGGTGATCTCTGCGCTTGCGTGCCCTGGCTCCCCTGCTGTTGTTGCTTGCCTTATCGCTGATCTGGGGCTCCTCCTTTATCCTCATCAAGAAGTCGCTGGCCGGTCTGACGGCGCTGCAGACCGGTTCCCTCAGGGTGTTGATTTCCGCCACGTTTTTTTTGCCCTGGGTGATCGCACGCCGGCGCAGTATCCCATGGAAAAGCCTCGGGCCCCTGGTGGTTTTCGCCGCGTGCGAAGTAGGCATCCCCCCCTACCTCTACGCCTTGGCCCAAACAAGCGTGGACAGCGGGACAGCGGGGATTCTCAACAGCCTGGTCCCCCTGTTCACATTGGTCACCGGAGCGGCCTTCTTCGCCATCAAGGCCGCACGCCGTGATGCCGTTGGAGTCGTGCTGGGGTTGGCCGGCGCCGTCATGCTGGTTGGGGGGGGTGGATTCGCTTTCCGCAATGCCGATCTCCTCGGCTTGCTGATCGTGTTGGCCACATTGTTGTATGCCTTCGGAGGCAACATACTGCAGACCCGCTTGTCCAAGATTTCTCCCATGGACATCTCCGCCTTGGCATTTGTATCCATGGGAATTCCCTCACTGGGGATTCTAATCGCCGCCGGCCTGCCGGCGGTAAGCAAGACCACCCTGCCATCCCTTATGGCGGTGACCCTCCTTTCCCTGGCCGGATCCGCCGGCGCCATTGTTTTGTTTAGCCGCCTGGTTCATCTGGCCGGTGCTCTTTTCGCTTCATTCGTGACCTATCTGATTCCCGTGGTGGCCCTGGGCTGGGCAGCCCTGGACGGCGAAAGCATTACTTTCCGCCAGATGATCGCCCTGGTGGGGATCCTTCTGGGAGTGGCCCTGGTTACGCACCGCCGTCAAAGATCTCCCGGCTCGCAGCGGCGGAAAATGTAAAACCCCGTGGCACATGCCCCGGGATCATTGCGACAGGTAGCGATTTCCCCCTGAAACACGGCCATCTCATTGTCGGTGAGATGCCCGCCCCCATCGCGATAGTCCTGGATTGCCAACGCCATGGGGGCGTAGTACTCTCGCCACCAGGCATCCCGGGGCAAATGCATGGATTTTTCCAGCCGCCAACCACAGCTGGAGGCGCTTCCCAGGCCGCCGTCCATGTGAGCCACCTCTTCATGCATCACCAGCACCCCCTCCGGCCCAGCCAGCCCCCCCCATGCCCGCAATGCGTCAAGGAACGGAATGAAACGGGTCACGCCCTCCGCCCATAGCAGATCAAACACGGTGTTATCAAACAAGGGTGACACAAAGGACATGCCCACCGCCCGCACCCGGGAACCCAATCCGGCAGCGCGCATACGGTTGCGGAACTCCCGCAACTCCTGCATGTCCACATCTATTCCGGTGACGACGCCCCCACTAAGCCTCGCCAGCTCAAGACTGACCATGCCGCTTCCGCAACCCAGGTCCAGGATGCGGGGAATCGCCGGTAAATCAGGCAAATTCGCGTAAGCGATCCGCGTGTAAGCCAGCATGCGGCCGCGGAATTCCTCCCTGATCCGCCGCACCCCTGACCGCACCGTTTACTCCATTGCTGTCAAAGAGCGGCGAAATGGCGCGCGTCCGCCGGCCAGGGCGGAAAGTCCCGCAACGCCCCGGGGACTTCCATTGGTTGCGCCACCGCCCGCCAGATGCTGAGGTGCCGGTCGTTCATCATCTGCTCTTTCACTGCCCGGTGAAGCTGTTCCATGAGTGGGGTATAATAGCCATTGGTGTTCACCAGCAGGATGGGCCCCGAAAACAGCCCCAGACGTTTCCAGGTAATGGCCTCCAGCAATTCCTCCAGGGTGCCGCAACCCCCGGGCAGGGCCACCACGGCATCGGCACGTTCCAGCATGCGCGCCTTGCGGCGGTGCATGGTGTCCACCACCTCCACCTCGGTGAGGTCCTGCCGTCCCCACTCCATTTCCACCATGAATCCGGGTATCACACCGAATACACGCCCGCCGGCGGCCAGAGCGCCATCCGCCAGTTGGCCCATCAATCCAGCACCTCCGGCGCCGTACACAACCCCCCAACCCTCCCGGGCCAGGACGCCGCCCAGTTCCCGTGCGGCATCCATATAGGCCGCCGGGGCCAGAGAACTGGAGGCGCAAAAAACACACACGTTGCGGATTTCCGTCGTCTGTTGATCAGGATTCAAATTCATGTCGCCATTTTAACAGGCGCCCGGCCCATCTGGCAAACCGATCATTGCGATAATCAAGGCAAGCATTTAAAGTAAAAAGGGCGAAGGGTAAGAAAGCGATGAAAAGGCGACCGCCGCAAAAACCTGAAAGCCCGGAAATCCGGTGACGAGCCGTATTCAGCGGATATACAGCACGACCTGCAGGGGGAAGTCGCCGCTTGCATCTTCCAGTTGCGGCCGTCCCCCATCGTCTATCCGATCGGTACCGATGCTGTAGAGCACCTGTTTTTCACTATTCCAGATATAGGGGCGACCGGAACAGGGATCCATTACACTGTAGGAGCTCAGGCCATTCAGGGTCTCCATTACGCCTTTCTCCGGAGTATAGTTCAAATGCAACTCCGCGGAGATCCGCAACATTTCGTAAACCGTACGCGCTCGGTAGGATTTGAGAATCACCCGGGCCAGGCTTCCGCCACTGGCGCCGGCGAAGCGGTTCAACAGGATTTTGCCCCCGGGATTGCGCACCCACCAAAAAAGTCCCCTGGTGAAATCCCTTGGGGCAAAGGGATCCTGCTTCCACTTATGGGGGTCCGTCCGCTCCGCATGGATGATCTTTTCGATCATCCTCTTGCGCAGATTGCGGGTATGTTCAGGCAGGGTGAATATGGTATAAAGGGCGCTGGACACCAGGCTTCGGTCCTCGACTCTGTAGAAGCGGTGCCAATTGTAATCAGGCTTATACCGGTATTCATGCACCAGGGGCAATGAGCCGTACTCAGCAAACTCCAGGCGCGGCGTCCGGTCCAGGATCGCCTGAAAAATCCGTCGCGGGCATTCCGGCTGATTCATCAAAGCGGCCAGGGCTTCAGCGGCCAGGCGCAGTTCCGCCTTGGCCACCAGGTTGGTAATCAGGGTGCGACTTCCCTTTACCACCTTGCGGGCCGACCGCAACTGATCCAACAAACCGGATGCCGCCGCATCCCATCGGCCCGCCAGGGCATCCAGAACCATGCCGGCCGTGTACAGCTTGGCCAGGTGCAGCCAGGCAAGGAGGTTCGGCACCGGAGCGTCCTCACGCACAATGGTTAGATCCTGGAAAAACGGATTTCGCAGCATTTCTGTATATCGCGCCAGCATGTAGTCATATTCCCCCGCCAACATGCGGATTTCTTTCCGGGCGCGGCGAAGCGACTCCACCCAATCGATGCCCGACTCGCGGGAAGGGAAACGCACCCACTGAGGATGCTTCTGCTGGGTTTCCCGCCAGCGTCGGTCAAACGCCTTTCCCAGCTTTTTGTAACGGCCCCAGTCGAAATCCACCACGGCGCGTTCAAATGATTCCTGGCGATAAATGGAACGGTACGGGGCCAGTACATCCCGTGAGTGAATATCCGTATCCCTCGGTTCAATCAAGGTCCAGAGCGTATAGAATCCATTGCTCTGCCGGTAGTCGGTCTCATCCAACTCTCCTTCACCGGGAAATTCGCCTGGATATTCAGGCTGGTCAACTTGATTTATGCCGATAAACACGATAAGCAAAAGCCCCAACCCAACCGCCAACAGTCGCCAATAGCGTTTCATTCTTCCTCCTGGGCTCATTCTAGGCGAGTTGAGCACAAATCAGGTAACGAAATGGTCACCATTCGGTCATATCTTCGTCACGTGGCGCGGTCACCCGCTGACTTCAATATGTACCCCACGCCGTGCACGGTGCGGATAAACCGCGGACGTGAAGGATCCGGTTCTATCTTGACCCGGAGTTTGCGGATAAAATTGTCTACGGTCTTGGCCGTGGGGAAATACTCATCTCCCCATACTTCATCGATAATCCGGTCCCGAGAAATCACGGTGTCCGGGTGAGTGACGAAGATCTCAAGGATGGCTTTCTCTTTTGGAGACAGTGGATGCTCAACTCCATGGCGGCACACGGCAAAGTTGGCCAAGTCGATCACGGCGTCTCCAATGGCGGAAAGCCCACCCGGTAATTGCAATGCACCTCCCTTACTGCGTCGCAGGATTGCTCGGATCCTGGCGATCAGTTCACCTGCACTGAAAGGTTTGGTCACGTAATCGTCGATTCCCAATTCAAAACCCAATATCTTGTCACTTTCCGAGTCCTTGGCCGTCAACATGATAATGGGTATCACGGCATTTACGGTACGGATTGAACGGCAGACCTCGAAGCCGTCGGGCCCTGGCAGCATGACGTCCAGCAGCACAAGGTCCGGAGACTCTGATGCCAGCATCTCCAATCCCGGAGCACCTGATTGCGCAGCCGCCACGGTGAATCCATGAAACTCCAGAGCATTGGTCAATGCTTTAACAATGGTGAGATCATCTTCTATGATCAGGATCTTCTCCACCGCCACCTCCTATGCTTGAGGCTGTTTTCCCTGCTGGTTCCCGGTATGGGAAGCTTGACCGTTACCACGGTTCCCACATCCGGCATACTCTCCAGGACAATCGAACCCCCATGGGCCGCAACGGCGTGACGTGCCATGTAGAGCCCCAATCCGCTTCCTTCCACATAGGACACATGACCGGCGGAGGAGCGATAAAACTTATCGAATACTTTGGGTAAATCGTCATCATGAATGCCCATACCCCGGTCTTCAACTTGAATCACGGCCTCCCCGTCCCCTCGGAAGACCCGGATACCGATCCACTTCTCCTTTGCAGAGTATTTTACGGCATTCCGGACCAGCCCGGTCACCACCATATCCAGTGCCCGGGCGTCCAGCCACAGGTGCGGAATATCCCGATCCACTTGTATGTCCAGGATGAATCCTTCCCGCTCGAGTTCCGGGGAAAACCTGGCCGCCAGGGTTTCCACAATGGGAGCGAGGGGGATCAATCTCTTCACATACATCTTTTTGCCGTCATCAATACGTGCGAAATCGAGCAGATGTCCCACCAGGTCTTTCATGTGTCCGGCTTCAAGATCAATGGAATCCAGGAAAGCGCGGCGTTCCTGCGCATCCCGCACCCAGCCGGAACGCAGATTTTCAGCCAGAAGTGAAAGCCGGGTGACCGGAGTTCTCAGGGTATGGGCGGCCAGGTTAAGGAAATCATGTTTGGCCTTGACCAGCTGCCTCTCTCGGCGGATATATTGGGCAAGCAGCAAACCCGCCCCAATCATCATAAGCATAAGCAGGCCGATCAGGGCATAGCTCCATAGCATCTCTCTCCTTACCCTCCGGGCCAGGAAACGGGGCTTGAAAGAAACAAGAGATAAACGGGGAACGCCTGGTAATTGTGGGATTGAAACAGACTCGACCACTTCCTCATCGACCAATGGGACAGCCGCTTCTTCCGGGAGTGTTTCATATCTCAACCGCAACCCGAATTCCCGGGAAAGTGTTTCCCCGGCTTTTTCCAAGGTCGGACGACTGAATCGGATACGTGGCGTGGAGAATCCGAAAAACATCCCTTTAGGGGTTCCGATCAGGGAAATCCATATGTCCCGCCCATTTGCATTGACGCGGGTAAAAAACGGATCCTCCGGGGTTTGCATGACCCGGGACCAGAATTCCGCTTTTTTCAGCTTGGCGTAAAGCAATGTTTTCTGACTGTCGTATACATAAAGATTGCGGATTCGAGACGTGTCTTCCGGACGTTCCTCTGCAGGGGGTTTGGAAACCCCAAGGGCTTCCCGGTCATGCAGGTCATAATACCGCCACTGCAGTGATAGATCCAGGAACACTCTTTCACGTCCTTCACTTTGCGGATCTGATCGATACTCACGAAACCGGCCGATAAAATCTGAAGCCTCGTTTCGAAACGCCGCATAACGCTGGCCACCCCTTTTCGGCTCCCAAGCCAGGGCTTTCTCATACAACTTCACGAATAGTCCCACTGCGCGCTCCATCTTCCCCGCTTCACTGGAGATGGATGCCCGCTGTTGAAGGATGAACAAGAACAGGTCCGGATGTCCTGCGCCGCCCATGGACAATTCTCTCATGGCCTTGCTGAAATAGATATCCGCCTGAGGGTTCAGCCTCATCTTCCGGTATACCCGGGCCACCGCGGTCAGGAGGTGCGACGTGATATCCGGGCGTTTGTTCTTTCGCAAAGCCTCCTGGAAGCGTCGGATGGCAGGAACATATTTTTTTGCTCTCTCTAGCCGGTTTCCGTCCCGGACCAATCTCCCGACAATGGGATCCGCCAAAGACCGGTCCTGGATCCGTAAAGGAGGAAGCGGACCGCTCCGTGAATAGGGAAATACAAATGATCGGGTTTTCCCGGCACGGATCAGAAACGGCGTGTGAATAACGGGGTAATTCAGTGATAGTGCCTTTATTAAGGGCAAAGGGTCTTTTGTGCTCCCGGAAGGCCCCAGTCTTTTCACCGCTTCCGCAAGTGCTTGTTTGCGCTGCTCCTGAAACCGTTCCACCAAAAAAATCCGCGCCTGGCGCAATCCCGCCTTGATATCTCCACGAATCGCTATTTCCCGAACTTGATATTGGCGTGAAACCAGCAAAAGGGCCAACACACCGATGACCAGGGCAGACCCCGTCGTCAGCAAGGTCCACATAACCGGCGCTGTGCGTGACCGCATAACTTGTTCACCTCCATGACTAGTGTATTCCAATCTCCGCCGCGATTATACCCGAGTAAAAACGGGAATCCCAATGAATTGTGGTTGAGGTTCACTGGAAACACCTTGAAAAGGAGCAATAGCCGCAGAAGCTGTGTTATCATAGATGCATGATGGATCCACTGACCGATATGCACCTGCATACCCTTGTTTCTGACGGCGAGAACACCACGGATCAGATCTTGGATCAAGCCGTCCGATTGGGCTTGAAGCGCATTTCCATCACCGATCATGACGCTATCGGCGCCTATCGCAATTTCACCGGCGACCCCTTCGCCCGTGCCCGTTCAATCGGCCTGGAACTGGTGTCCGGTATCGAGTTGGACGCCAATTACGGCAAGGTGGAGGTACATCTGCTGGGCTACAGCATAGATTTGGATCACACGGAGCTCAACACCCACCTGAAACGCGTTCAGGCACAGCGTCGGCAGCGCATCCGGCTTCAGGTCCAGGCGCTTAACACCCATTTCGGTGAACCGGTGGTGGACATGGATGCGATTTTCCTCTCCGAACGTGACACCGTGATGAAGCCCCATCTGTATCATTTCCTGATTCGCTCCAAAAGGGTGGCGAGTTACAAAGAGTTCAAGCATCTGCTGGAAAAAATCGCCCGTGTCAATGTTGCGGTGGAACGCCCGACATTGCGAGCCGCCATCGGGCTTATCCAAAGAGCCGGCGGCAAGCCTGTACTCGCCCATCCCGGCTACCTGGAAAAAGACGGCATTCCATTGGAATCCCTGGTTAAGGAAATGGCGGACCACGGCTTGGCAGGACTGGAAACCAGCTACCCTTATTGGCAACCTGAAAACAAATGCGACCAAAAATTCCCGGACCAGGCAAGTGAAACCCGCATGGTCAGGCGGATCCGGAAACTGGCCGAGAAATACGGACTCACCACCACCCGGGGCTCCGACGCCCACAACCTGGCCGCCATGACGCGCTTTGCAAGAGCGGGAGTTTCCTGAAGCCCGGCACGCCGGCATTTCCACGACAACCCAAGGGGGACCGGCATCGATTTACGCCTCTCCTCCGTACGGATATCCTGCCGCCAGAACGCAACTTTCTGACTCCATCAGGCAAGAATTACCCGGAAATGGTAGAATCGCAGTACATCGACATCAGGAGGGGGAATGTCACGCATCATTTTGAATCTAATCTTATTGCTGCTTTTGTCACTTCATGGCCCCGGCTTGTCCGCATCAATCGTGGATACGGCCGGATTTCATACATTGCCCAGGGTGACTTACTCTTTCAACGACGGCACGGCCTTGAGCAACCTTACCTTCACCTCATCGCAGGCCCGGTTGTTTTACTCCTTTATCCGGGCCGATGGAAACGCCGGCAACAAACCCCTGTTCCTTTTCTTCAACGGCGGTCCCGGCAGCGGAACGACCTGCGGCCTGATGGGTTTTTACACCGGCAGACGCACCCTGGACAACCGTGTCACCGGAGGTGGCGATCACTACATCGAAAACCCCTGGAGCTGGACTCAGCTGGGAAACCTCCTCTACATCGACGCCCGTTGTGCCGGCTTCTCCTATGGAATCCTGCCGCCGGGAACCCCTCGTGACAATTCCGGCCTTTTCGCCGAATTTTCCGGACGCAATTTCAACAGCTACATCGACGCCGCCGACTACATTCGGGTATTGCTGGCTTTCCTGGCGGACCAGCCCGCCCTGCGGGACAATCCAATCGTCATCGTCGGCGAGAGCTATGGCGGGGTACGGGCCACCCTGATGCTCCACATGCTGTTGCACTACCGGCAATACGGCAACGGGGAAGACATCTATCAGGATCCTGAACTGGTGGCCATCATCCAGGCCCATTTGGATGCGGTTTTTCCCGACTACACCGGGCAGGAAGTCCCGGCCGAGGTTATCGCGCGCCAATTCAGGCATCAAGTACTGATTCAGCCGGCCATCGATGAGTACCGTGGCCTGTTCGACGGCCCGATGCTTGAACAACCCGGTTCCCTGGTTTATCAGGTCGCCCGGGAAACGGGCACTCATTTCAATCCCTGTCAGGATCAGTCCTGCGATCCCATGTCCCATATTTACGACTTCATCGAAAACGTCGCCCAACGGGATATTTACGGCTGCCATAAGCCGAAGGGATGGACGGACAGTTTTTTTGACCATGCCGTCGACCTGCTGCTTGACAGCGTTCAATTCAAATCCGTAATGGGAATTGATCCGCTTGAAATTGCCGAACTGCGTCCGCAAGCCCGATCCCAAGCCTATAAGTACTGGCAATACACCCCGGGCACCGCATCCGGTCTTCTTCCGGCCCATCAGTCGATCTACCCCGATCTGCCCAGCGACCGGAAGGCTCTGGTCCGTTCCAGGCACGTTTACTCCGCCATAAACTCGCTTCAGGATCCCCTTTTCTTTATTCCCATCGCATTCGGCCCATTGCAGCCCTTTGACGCTTACTTCAGCGGCCTGACCCGGGACGGCTTCATCGCCTACCATTACCTGAATCCCAGTGCCGCCCGCGGGTATGCCAGCTACTCTTATCACCCCCTAACGGGCTGGAAATTCCTGCAGAACCTGCTCCACGTAAATACCTTTATCACCAATGCCAAATACGACCTGGTCGTGTATACCAACGCTTTGCCCCCGGCTCTGGCCATGCATACGGATCTGGTCTCAGCGGTCATTCACCAAAGCGACAGGCCCAATGCAAGTACGCGACCCGGCCTGATCGAAGTCCGCTACCGTAGCGAGGTACTCGGTGCCGGCGAAAACCCGGTGCGAACCATTCGCTTTCCTTATTACACCGATAGCTCCCACCCTGTTTCCCTAACGGAACCCGCCGAATTTTTCCATGATGTCCAGACCTGGCTAAAGGAAAGATAACATGCGGACCACCATCCGTTTTTTATTGCTGTTCAGTCTGGCCCTTCAGTCCCACCTGCCGCTGAACGCCGAATCGGTTCAACAATCACGGCGCTGGCAGGTCGAGATAAGCGGCGGTCTTCAGTGGCTGAGCGGCCGGAACCTAAACTCGGCCACCGAGGCGGAAAACCGGTATCTGGACCTGTACTTCCGCGACAGCCCTGATTACCAAACCATCCAGGCGGAGCCCCTGAAACGACTCAACCACGCCCTCACGAGCCAAGCCGGGATCAAATACCGCCTGGGCGGACACCTGACCGCCGGAGCGGGTGTCTGCTTCCTTTATGGATCATCCGGCAACACAGGAGAGTTTGTTTTTCAACGCAATGAGGGCTGGCGCGTTTTAACGGATTCCCTGGATTACCAAGCATTTGATACCCGGCTGTCCATGATTTCTCCCTATTTGGGGCTTTTTCTGAAATACCCCCTGGGCTCACGTCTACACATCGAGGTGGGGGTAACAGCCGGTCCGGTATTCGCCCGGGTGGAGCAAAACCGCCACATCGTAGATGCCATCGATGTGCTGGAGAGCGGCGGCAACCAATACCGGATGTACCAGGATGAACGCTCCCTGACAATGAAAGGCCGCGGAACGGGAATCGGAGCGGGCGCAGGCCTGAAGTTGATGCGCCGTCTTTCCCCACGCCTGGACTTGTTTCTGGAAATGGGATACCAATTCGTTCACCTGCCTGCGATCAAGGGTTCGTCAATACTATTGGCGGGAGGAATTGAACGCCGCTGGGAAGGCGAATGGTTCCTGGTTGGGGAAAATGTGGAAAAAAACTGGGGATCAGCGGATTTCCGATACCCCAGCAACGATCCCGGCATGGAACCACGTCGAATCGATGACTTCCGGATAAATGCCTACGGGTTTCCCATGCTGCGGCTGGGCCTCTGCTTCATGCTTTAATGATCCGCAATCTCCATTGAATGGGAAGCCCTTGAAGTGGCTTCCGCGCGCATGACCGCTTTTTCTTATTGACTCACCTCATGACCATTGGAGAAGTGCTTTTTCTGGAAAAGCATAAACACCGGCGGGATCAGCAGGGAAAGGATCATACCGATCGTACCCGCTTCCGGAGAAGAGCGGTGCAGTCCGTAGTGGAGTACCAGACAGGTGGCAAGACCCCCGAAGGCACTGACCTTGGCGGCCAGACGCGTGGTCCGTTGACTGAACAACCCCCATACGAACGGGCCCAGGAAAGTGGAGCCGATGGCGCCCCATGAGACCCCGAGAATGGCCACGATGGTTTTCAGGTCCAGGTAGGCCAGAATCACCGAGATCATGATAAAGCCGGCACTGGCCACCCGCATGAGCCGGGTAAGACTCCGGTCCGCTACATTGCGGTTGACAAATCCGCCATAAAAATCTTTGGCGAAAGAGGAACTGGAGACCAGTACCAGGGCTGCCAGGGTGGACATGGATGCGGAGAGGATCAACAACAGGATCAAGACGGAGAGAGAAGCGGGAATGATTCGGGTCAGGAGTTCGGGCATGAGGATGTCCACCTGGGGAACACCGTCCTTGAATGCCAGGGGGTTCTTTCCCGGATTGAGAAAGACCCGGGTGGTGGCGCCGACAAAGTAAGCCACGCCGCCGATCAGGACAGCAAAGAAAGTGGAGGCGATCGTGCCGATGCGGACGGCTCGCCGATCCCGAATGGCATAGAATTTTTGAATCAACTGCGGCATGGCGAAGGGGGCCACACTGGTCAGGAAGACCAGACAGAACAACGGCCACCAGCCGGGCGGACCGACAAAACCGGCGAGCCGCGAGCCGACCTCGGGTATTTCCCGCAATTGTGAGACGATGCCGGTGAGACCGCCGCCCTTGCCGAGGGTGAAGACAAGCAGAACCATGACACCTAGGGTCATGATAATGCCGAAAACAGTATCCATCATGGCCATGGACTTGTACCCGCCGGTGACCAGGTAGAGGGCGGTGAGTCCGCCCATCAACAACAGGGCCTGCCAGTATTCCAGGTTGAAATTTGATTTGAATAAATATGAAAGTCCCTTGAACACTGCAGCTGAGTAAGGAACCAGGAAAACAAAGACGGCGACGGATGCGAAGAATTTGAGAAAAGGCGAGTCGTAGCGCTTCTCCAGGAACTCGTTCATGGTGGTTACTTTCATTCGGGTAGAAACCTGCTTGATTTTCCACCCCATCAACCCCCATACTCCCAAAACGCCGATTAAAGCGTTGAACAATGCGATCCAGAGGCCGGAGAGGCCGAAATTCCAGCCGATATTGCCGGCGAACCCGATAAACAACACGGCGGAGAAATATGCGGTGCCGTAGGAAAAAGCGGACATCCAGGGGCCGACCTTCCCGCCTCCCAGAAAGAAATCCGTAAAGGAACGGGTGCGGAGCATCCCGAAAATCCCCACCGCAACGATCAACACGACATACAATGCGATTACAACCAGTCGGATCTGCATAAAAACTCTCCTCCCGGCCCGCGGCGCCGGGAATTTCCCGTCGCGGGCATACGGCAGCACTTTACCGCAACAAGCACAGATTCACGATAGAATGACCGCCCTGCTGATTGACTCCTCCATTAACAGCCGGTTTCAAGGCGATTCCTTTTCAGCAAGACCGTGACCGCTCTTCATGTATCCCAGGTAATGGAGAGGCCGCCCCAGACTTCCAGATCCGTACCCGGATTGACCTCGTCCAGCAGGATCACCGACAGGTGGGCCGACGGCGTGATGCTCACACGGGAATTGCGTTTGGGCATCGATAGGCTCAGGTTCAGATTGCTGAAGCCGGATCCGGTGATCCATTGGCGATGATTGTACCCCAGCGACGCGGAGAGCTCGAGAGAACGGCCACAGCATAGATCACTGCTGTGGGCAACCCCCAGCAAGGCGTACAAACCACTGCCGTTGGCCACGTCCCAGAACAACGAGAACGTTGGGCGGAGTCCTTGGTTTTCCGCCTCCAGGGTTACAAAGAATTCACGTGACGTATTGGCTTTCCAGGAAAAATTTCTGGAGAAATACCAGCCGAATTGAACCGCCCCGACGGTTATGCTCAAGTGCTTCCCGGCCCGGAAACACCATGCCAGGGTAAAGTCCAGCTCGTCCAGGTCGCGGTCGACAAAAGAGAAACTGGCCCATACGTTTAAAGACAGTCCTTTGCTGCCAAGCGGAACGGTCAGCGAGGGTTGCAGTGCGGGCCGGCTGTTCGGGTTGAGGTCGAATCCCCGCCAGATGTAACTTGAATACAAGCTGAGATCCAGTTGCGGGCGATCCGCATACAAAGATGAAAACGTGAGCAGCAATCCCGCCGCCGCTCCCGTCCAAAACCAAGCACTTCCCTTGCGCATCATGATCCCTCCATACGGATTCATCCGCTTGGTTCGAGCCCTTTCCGTGACGGGGGGCCCGTCTCAACCTTTGCTTATGGCTTACTGGCCGTATTTGGCGATGATCTCCTGCTTGGTGAGTCCCAGGATGCCGTGTTTCCTGCCCACTTTACGGAAAGCGTCCAGGGCCTTGTCCAGGTGATGGATTTCGTGACCCGCGGAGATCTGGGTACGGATCCGTGCCTGGCCGTTGGGCACCACGGGAAAAAAGAAACCGATGGCGTAGATTCCCTCCGCGTAAAGATCACGCGAGAAATCCTGCGCCAGCTTGGCGTTGAAAAGCATGACCGGTACGATGGGGGTATCCCCTTCCTTGAGCACGAACCCGGCTTCGGTCAATCCCTTGCGCCAGTAAGCCGTGTTGGTTTCCAATTTATCCCGGCGTTCCGTGCTGGCCGACAGGATGTCCAGAACCCGCAGAACGCCGGAGACCACCACCGGGGCGATGGTGTTCGAGAAGAGGTAGGGCCGCGCTTTCTGACGGCACATCTCGACGATCTCCTTGCGCCCGGACACACAGCCACCCGAAGCTCCGCCCAAGGCCTTGCCGAAGGTGGTGGTGATGACATCCACTTGGCCCATGACGCCGCACTTTTCATGGGTTCCCCTGCCGGTCTTGCCGATAAACCCGGAAGAGTGGGAATCGTCCACGAAGAGCATGGCATCGTACTTGGCACACAACTCGGCGATCTCATCCAGCTTGGCGGTGTCACCGTCCATCGAGTAAACACCGTCGTTGATGACCATCTTGAGACGCTTGTCCGCATGCAATTGCAGTTTCTTTTCCAAGTGGTCCATGTTGGAGTGTTTGAAGGTGTCGTGTTGAGCGGCGCACAGGCGCATGCCGTCGATAATGGAGGCGTGGACCAAGCGGTCGGAGATCATGACATCGTCGCTGGTGAGCACGGCCTCGAACACACCGGCATTGGCATCCATGCAGGACGGGAAAAGGATGGTGTCCTCCGTTCCCAGGAACTCGGTCATCTTTTTTTCCAATTGCCGGTGGATGTCCTGAGTACCGCAGATAAAACGCACGGAAGACATGCCGTAGCCGCGACTGTCCAGGCCTTCATGAGCGGCCTTCACCACCTCGGGATGACTGGACAAGCCCAGGTAGTTGTTGGCGCAGATGTTGATGACCTTGCGCACATCAGCGCCGGTGGGAAACTCCACCTCTATGTCAGCGGCCTGGGATGAATGAATGAAGCGTTCCTGTTTAAACAATCCCTTGTCCCGGATATCGTCAAGCTGTCCACGGTATATGTCCTTGACTTTGTCGCTGTATGCCATGTGCCGCTACCTTTACTTGACGTATTCCCGAACCAGGGACACAATGGAATTCACTGTATCGAAAGCTTCAGGGGTGGCCTTTTCATCGGGAATCTGGATGTTGTACTTGTTCTCCAGGAACCGTTTAAGCGAGACCATGGAAAAGGAATCCACGATTCCACCCGAAATCAGAGGGGTTTCGTAGTTCAACTCTTCATCTTCATCTTCCAGGTACTCTTCCCTTACGTATTCCAACACGATGTCTTTCATGTCTTCCATATTGCTTCTCCTTTTTTATGTTCTTTTCCCAATATATACGCGCGATCCGGCTCTCAGCGGATCAATCGTCTTCCAGGGTCGACGTGTCGCCGATCTCTTCACCCCACTCCCGTGCATGCAGCAGGCGGCGCATAATCTTGCCGCTCCGGGTCTTTGGCAGGGAATCCACATACTCGATCTCCTGCGGCATGGCCAGGGGGGACAACTTCTTGCGGATGAAGTTCATGATCTTTAATTCCAGATCGGGGTTGGGTTCATACCCGGGCTTCAGCGAGATAAAGGCCTTGACCACTTCCATGTTTACCTCGTCTGGCTTCGCCACCACCGCGGACTCAGCCACGGCTTCATGCTCCAGGAGGGCCGATTCCACTTCAAAGGGACTGACCAGATGGCCCCCGGTGTTGATGACGTCGTCATCACGTCCGATAAACCAAAAGTAGCCGTCCGCATCAATGGTGGCGCGATCACCCGGAATATACCAGCCGTTTTGGAACTTCTGCTTGTAAGTGGACTCGTTTTTCCAATAGGTGCGCATCATGGCCGGCCAGCCGGGTCGAAACGCGATCAGACCGGGGCGACCGTTCTCGTGGATTTCCTCAAAGGTTTCGGGATCCAGTACGGTTGCGGTGATTCCCGGGAAAGGTTTGCCCATGGAGCCGGGTTTGATCTTCATGCCCGGAAAATTGGTCAGCATCATTGAGCCCGTTTCGGTCTGCCAATAGGTGTCATGGAAAGGCAAGCCGAACACACGCTCAGACCAGACCACGGCTTCGGCATTCAAGGGTTCCCCGACGGATGCCAGGTGGCGCAGGCAGGAGAGGTCGTGTTTCTTGATGATCTCCTCCCCCGCTTTCATAAGGGAACGAATGGCCGTGGGCGCCGAATACCACACGGTGATGCGGTTCTTGGCAATGAATCGGTACCAGGAATCCGGATTAAATCCCGTATCCAGTACGCATTGGGTGATCCCGAGGCTCCAGGGGCCGATAATCCCGTAAGAGGTTCCGGTTACCCAGCCCGGGTCTGCGGTGCACCAGTACACATCGTCATCGCGCAGATCCAGAACCCACTTGGCGGTCAGGTACTGGGATATCAATGAATAGTGGACGTGTTTGACGCCCTTGGGCTGACCAGTGGTGCCGGATGTATAGTGCAACACCGAGGGAGATTCAGCCCGGGTGGGATGGATTTGCAGATCCTCCACCGGCGCGGCCTTGTCCAGAGAAAAGGGGATTTCCCTTTCCTTCAGTTCTTTCTTGCCATCATGGTCAACAATGATCACGTGCTTCAAATAGGGCATCTTGTCAAGGATCTTGCGGACTTTGCCCACGTGCTTGCGCTGGGTGAGGATGGCCGAAGCTTCCGCGTTTTCCAGACGCACATGCAATGACTCATCTCCAAAAGCGGAGAAGAGCGGTTGCGCAATGGCACCGATTTTCAGTACCCCGAGGAATCCCAGGTACAGCTCGGGGATCTTGTCCATAAACAAACAAACGCGATCTTCAGGCCGGATACCCAGTTCCTGCAGGAACGCTCCGATGGTGTTGCTCGCCCGGCGTACATCGTGGAAAGTATAGTGTTTTTCCACGCCGCCCAGTCCTTCCCAGATCAACGCAGTTTTGTCTCCCTTTCCTTGTTGGCAGATGCGATCCGAACAATACCACCCGATGTTGAGGATATCTCCGTCGGAATATTCCAACTCCTTTTCAGCCAACGTCCAATTGAAGTTCTTCACCCTTTCCTCGTAGGAACCGATATGCGACATCACACCTCCTTTCTGTATACCGGGCCGGAACATCCGGCGATAGTCCGGCAATAGATTCACCGTTGCGGGGTTCCGAGGGGAACGGAACCGGGATTCATGTTAGCAGAATTTGAGAGGAATTCCAACCTGAATCGCACTGCACATGACCCAGACATCCCTATCCCCCCGGGCCAACCCGTCTTTGATCCATGAAAATAATCACTGCCCGGGGGATTGGATTTTTTTCACCCCGGGGGTACAATTTAATTTCTGTATAACCCGGTTCTCGGATCGCAAAGTCGACAAGGGAGAGAGATCATGGAAGTCACCTGGTTGCGACGCCCCACATTTCTGGTCATGGGCGCAGTAGCGCGAATCAGCGGCACGATTGACACCTCGTCAGCAGTCGAGCGCATATGGAGACAATTCGAATCCCATCACGACCAGGTTATGCCGCTGAGCACGGACCGCTCCTATTACGGTGTTCGTTTCCCAGTAGAAGGCACGGATGAAATCGAATACCAGGCCGGCATGTTGGTGCGCAAAGCCTACACCACCCCAGCGGGCCTCATGGTTCGGGAAATTCCTTCAGCCCGTTACGCGGTTTTCCGCTGTCTTCCCAGGGTGGTCGAGGAAACCTACCGCGCCATTCTGGGAACCTGGCTTCCTCAGAGTGGGGAAACCCGCGCGCCGAACATTCCCCTGTTTGAACAATACCCGCCGGAAGGTGCCTCCGACCCTTATGTACTCATCCACTTCCCGGTAATCGACTAAAACCCTCGCCGCTTCGTGTTCCGCTTACTGCCACAACGGAGTTTTTCGTTCTCGAGTTGGCCGCTTCTCTGACTTGAGGGGCTTTAAGAACGGATCCAAAAACTGGAATCCCATATCCGCAAAGCCGGAGGTTAGTGTAATCTCCTGCATATCTTTGTATACCCCGAACCATTCACCGACCTTTTTCGTTTACCTTCACATGGAGGAAAAATGCAAAAGTACGCATGGTTGCTGCTGTTGCCGTTGCTGTTGGGATCATACCTGAAAGCGGATGCGAACGGCTTGTTGCCCGAAATCGGCAAGCCCGAGCTGCTTGAAATCTCCGGAGATTTCCTCTTTTTGGTGGAAGGCGCCACGATCTTTCAATACCGGCTTCCCGATCTGTCTTTCGTGCGTCGTTTCGGCAAGGCGGGTGAAGGTCCGGGGGAATTGAAAGTCAACCCGTCTATCGTGAATTACATCATCCCCCTGGAGAAATCGATCCTGGCGGTGGGCTTGGACAAAGCCATCGAGTTTTCACACCAGGGGAAAGTCATGCGGGAATTCCGGGTGCCCCAATTCACGAATTACCTCTATCCCGTGGACAATGGATTTTTGACCATGCGCTTTAAGACCGAGGCCCAACGCGTGCCCGACATGGAAGTATCGCTCTCAGACGCCGACTTCAAATCACAAAAAGTGCTTTATGCCCAGAAGCTTTCCGGGGGACGGAACCTGATGAACCTGACATTCGACGGCGTAGGCATAGCCGTAACCCCCAAGGGCATCTTTATCGAAAGCAGCCCGGAGGGATTCGTTATCGCCAGGTTTGCCAAAACCGGTAAACCGGAAGGGAAAATCCGGCTGCCCATCGCCCCCATCGCCTTTTCGGCGGCCCATGAGAAAGCGGCCATTGATCGCATCAAGTCCAACCCCGAGATCAAACGCATCGGCTGGGAAAACATCCGTTCCGCCATCAAGATCGTTCATGACGACTACTTCCCGCTGATCCAGGACATCACGACGGAAGGCGACTTCCTCTGGATCATGACTGCGGAGCGGCAAAAGGGAAAAGTCCGTTTCCTGCGCATGGATTCAGCCGGAAAAGTAGACAAAAGAGTGTTCCTGCCGCAACCGTTGGATCCGGGATTCACCAACCAAATATTCGGTCGGCCGGCACGTTTCTATCGTTTCTATGATCAACGATACTTGTACCTGCGGGAAAATATCGACGAAGATTGCTGGCAGATCATGGCTGAATTCTATTGAAGTTTGCGCCGGCGCCCGTCAAAGCGGATGGCCAGAGCGGTAACGAAAACACGACCCCACTCGGTCTCCCAACCGAAACAGCTGCCGACGACATCACCCGGCATTGGAAACAGCCGGCCGCGATCCTGCAGATATCGGGGAAGAATGACCGCACCTTCCGGTGCTTCCAGTACAATCGCCATTGGACCCGGAAGGTCTGACGCAACAGGATCGCCGGGAGAACCATTTTTGTTGTTTCCCCCAGGCGCGGCAATGCGAATGCTCCCTTTAGCGGTCTCCACCAAGACACGCCCGCTGGTGGGCAGTCCCTGTATTTCCACGTCACCATTTTTACTCCGTACCAGCAGGTCGCCATTAAATTCCCGCGGAAGGTTCACCTGAATATCCACATTAAGTTCAAAGAAGAACCCCCGGCGACGCATCCTGAGAACGGCTTGTGGGCCGAAGAATCCCCAGTCCGCCCGGTAACGGCTGAAAGGTGGCGCAAATCCCCTGGCCTTTACCGCGACAGCAGGCACCAGCCCCTTCCTGGATATCACGACGTTCCCGTCTTCTACATCCAGCACCAGCCTTTGCATGTGGGCCGTAGAGGCTGTGGATTGGCTATTGAAAGGCGTCCCCGCCAGTATACCCAGTACCAGTAGAACCACCAGCAGCAAACCGGCTACGGATCTGGTCGTACGCCCCTGGATGGAATACTCCTTCCTGACGAAGCCTGCAGCAGAATCCCCGCCGGTCCACCAGTGAGCTATTCGCGCTGCCGCCAGGGTCATTCCTCCCGACCACAAAACGTCGGATAAAAAATGGGCACCCTGGATGATACGTCCCAGGCCCATCACACATCCATACACCATTCCTGCTCCCCACCAGGCACGGGCCTGACGGCGACGACGTGAGCGCAAAGAATAGTAAAGGGAAAACAACATGAATCCCGTTGAGGGATGACCGGCGGGAAAAGAGTGGCCCCTTCCAGGCACACCCAATTCAAAGACGTTATGGTATTGATGGTTTCCGCCAAAGGCCGTGATTTCCCTGGGCCGCGGCCGGCCGGTGTACTTCTTGGAGATCCCGTTAATCATCAGGCCGGGCCCCAGGAAAAAGGTAATCAACAAAGCCGCCGCCGCGCGGCGCCATTCCCCCCTGCGCCCATCCCGATTCCCGCCGCGAATCAGTAACAGCAGGGCACTACATGCGAGCAACACTCCCGGCAAGGTCCCCCAACGATACAGAAAACGGATGATCGGATTGGCCTCCAGGAACCACCCGCCCTTGAAAAACAACGTTTGGAAAGCCATGTCCAGGCCGGAAACCCAGAACGGGATTGTCAGCACAACCATCACTGCGGTGATCTTTGCCAGAGAAACCCATAACGGACGTGAAGGACTGGAGACCCGGGTTTCATCGGCATTGCGCATGGCCTATCATCATTACCCGGAAGCCCCAAGGAAGTCAAGCCCGCCGGAATCCCGGGTTTTCATGTCCAGCTTCCTGTGCTATAGTGAGCCACTCCTCCGGAGAAACGGAAAACACACATCATGAACCCCTGGCCGAGACTGCTGTTGTTTCCATTGTTGGGGGCCTGCCTGGGCTACCTGACCAACTGGATCGCCATTGCGCTGTTGTTCCACCCCCGCCACCCCATACTGGGTGTCCAGGGGTTGCTTGAAAAACGCAAAGCCGTCATCGCCCGCAGTACCGCCGAAATCGTGCGCACCTACCTGCTGAACACGGCGGAGATCCGCCGCATGGTGGACCGGAGAAAGGCCCGCCGCAGTATTGACCGCCTGGTCGAACGCCAGCTTTCCCTGGTGCCCCGGCTGGGGCGCAGGTTGTTGGCACGCGGCCTTCGGGAACTTACTTACCACTACGTATTCGACGACGACGGCTTCGTAAAAGAAGAAATCCTCGAGCTCGCCATCAGTGATACAGACCTGGAAAAGACCATGGTGGAAAAGATTTCCGCTACCGACCTTTCCCAGTTGGAGCGGATCATCCGCCAGGCTTCCGCTCCGGAGATCCGCTTTATCCTGCTCAGCGGCGCGGTACTGGGGTTTGTGGTGGGCTTCATAGAAGCCTTGTTGCCCATTTGATGACCCGGTTGCAAAAATTGAACACTTCTACTGCGCACGAAAAGCCGCGATGCGCCGGGCCATGAAGTGAAAGATAAAAAAGTGTATCGGCCACAACAGGTACCAGTACAACCGCCCCAGAATGCCGCTGGGACGAAAAGTGGCTGTTTGAAGCAGCATGGCTCCGTTTCCGTTCCGAGCCAGATCGAACTCAAGCCAGGCTTCCCCGGGCAGTTTCATTTCCGCATACAGCATAAGCCGGCCCCGGGCCTCATCAGCCACCACAACGCGCCAGAAATCCAAGGCGTCACCGGTGTGAAGCATGTCCGGGCGGGTGCGCCCCCTACGCAAGCCGACGCCTCCGACCAGGCGGTCCAGGAAACCCCTGAGAGCCCATAAGCTGGCAGCGAAATACCAGCCCCGCCGGCCGCCTATTGCCCATATGTTTTTTTGCACCCGATCCACATCGGCGGGATCCAGGAGAATCCGCCGGGCAATGGACAGGCAGCCGTGGGTGGGCATGCGCGCAAAATCCGTTAGTTGATCCATAGACGAGCTGGACACCAATGCGTCTTTCCAACTGGAAATCACTGCATTCTGGGCAATGACCTGAAAAGCCTGCTTAATGGCCCCGGCGTAATCCAAGGGTTGTTGGCCCAGCATTCTTTGCAATCGACAATCCGCGCAAACCGCATCCGCCTTCATGCTATCCACCAGGTTCACCGCCAGTTTATACGGCGTTGATGTAATAAAGTACAGCCAGAAGGATGATAAACGTGGGGTCATGATGGGCAACGTGATGATCACCCGCCGCAAGCCCCTTACCTGGGCATACTCCAGCAGCATCTGCTTGTAAGTCAGCAGATCAGGTCCCCCGATGTCAAAAGCCTGCCCCAGGGTTTGCGGAAGTCCCATCACGCCGGTGAGGCAACCGACCACGTCGCGGACGGCTATGGGCTGGCAAAGGGAACGCAGCCAACGGGGCGCGATCATCAGCGGCAGTTTTTCAACCAGATCACGGATGATTTCAAACGAAGCGCTGCCCGAACCGACCACGATGCCCGCACGCAATACGGTCAGTGGGGCCCTGGCCTGACGCAGGATTGACTCCACCCTGCGCCTTGAATTCATGTGCGCCGATAACGGGCCTGCGCCGCTGATGCCGCTAAGAAATACAATCTGCCTGACCCGGGTGTGGTTCATGCACGTCACGAAGTTACGCGCCGTTTCCGCTTCCAGTTCTTCAAAGCGCCGGATGGCGGCGGACATGGAGTGGATCAGGTAGAAGGCCACATCCAGGTGTTCTGTTCCAGGAAGCATGGATACGGGGCGGGCGAAATCCACCTGACAAACATGAACCTGGTTGACAAACTGAGGCGGAACACGAAAACGGCGCCGGTCGCGGACACAACACACCACCTGGTGGCCTTCGCGCAGCAGCACGGGCAACAGGCGTTTGCCGATGTACCCCGTCGCTCCGGTCAGAAAAATCCGCATGGCTCCCCCGTTTTCATACACGGCATGCCGGTGAATGTGTACACCCGGGCCGCAGGAAAGTCAACTCGCCGTTCAGCCCGGGGAATCAGGCGAACAAGGAGAGCTTCTGATGGGCCAAGGCCAGCATGGAGCGGGTCGCCACCCCATTGGGGCAGGCGCGTTCGCAAAAACCGGGGCAATCGGCGCAAACGGATGCATTGGTTCCTTCCAAGCGGGCATAGCATTTCATGGCGTATTTCTGACGCTCTTCAGCGGCGTAGTAGTGAAAGTAGCGCAACACCGCGTTGACCGGAACCTCACGGGGACAACTGTTCTCGCATTCATTGCAACCGTGATGGCAATAAAAAGGGGTCAGGTCACGTTTGAATGCCTGGATGGCTTTGCGGTCCGGCATTTTCAAACGGGTTCCGGAAAGGGGTATCAGGGTCTCCACGTCCTCGAAACTGCGAAAAGCACGGCAGACTGTGGACACATGGGGATTGTTCAAACAAAAACGGATGGCCGCTGCCCGGATTTCCTCCGCCCCGCTTAGCTGGTAACGAGCAAAGAAACCGCTGGCGCGCTCGGTCTTGGCCTTGAACTTTTCGTACATCTCTTTGTAGGCCGGGTGGATTTCCTTACCCTGCTTTTCGGCCCGTTCCAGGTAACCTTTCAGACGATGATAATTGCCGTAGGGATTGATCTTCATCAAGGTAGCACCCACCCCATGGGCATGGCAGGCTTCCAATACCTTGGCACCGTTGTCCTCCTGGGCGAAATTGTAGGCCAGTAAAAGGACATCGAAACGCCCGTCCTTGATGGCGGCAAGGCAGATATCCTCCATGGAATCCTTGGAAACCAGCGCGTGATTGCTTCCGTGGTTTGAAAGGCCCAGGTGTCGGACCCGCCCTTCCTTTTTTAATTGCTCCATGGCCGCGTGAAAACCGGGGGTTTTGACTGCGTCTACGGTTTCACAACTGTGAATCATGAGGCAATCCACGTAGTCTGACTGCAGGCGCTCCAGGCATTTGCAGGCCCGGTCATAAAAACCTTTCTGACTGAGATCCTTTTTGATTTCCAGTTTGGTGGTAACGAACACCTTGCTGCGGTCACGGTTCTTTAGAACCTTGCCGATTACGGACTCGTTGCCGTAGCTCTCGGCTGAATCGATGTAGTTGACGCCCGCATCCAGCAGGGCATTCAACACCGCTTCGTTGTTTACGAAACCGGTGCTGATGTCGGAGACCTTGAATCCGGTTCTACCCAAGGGGCGATACTCGCGAATCTTGGGCTGGGCGGGCAATTCCTCTCTCTTCGCGGGCTGTTCGTTTTCTTGAATGCCCATGATAGGGACTGCGGCTGCGCCCATCAATCCAATGGCGCTGCGTTTGAGAAATTCACGACGACGGTGTGCGGACATGGGCTTCCTCCTGTGCATATCGGGTTAATCGATGGTACGTATCCCCGGGACATAAAGGTTTACCTTTTGGCTTCTTTTCCCTGTTGCGGGATAATTTTTCAATCAAACCTGGAGAAGAGCGGCACAGGCCATGAGTCACCGGAACCCACTTGGCGTTCAAGTTCGACTCTTCTCCACGGCCTTTCTCAAATACCCTGAGCATAACGACGACTTTAAATGAAAGAAAAACAGCGCTTGTCATGGATTATCTACTTTCCAGACGTGGATAATGGGGCGATCACCCTCGGAAAAGGGCTCGGCAATGTATAGTATTCCACGTATTCCGTCCCAGGCACAAGGCCCCAGATGATGCCATTGTTGTTCCGATGAAATGTGCAACAAACGATGGTCCACCACTTTAAAGGCATAAGGCTGGGGAGCGTGGGGCGGCTTCTCACCCCGCGCCACCTCGGCCAGAGCTTGGGGATCGTAGAAGAGGATGCCGCCTTCAAAACGGTCACTCCACCACCCGCGTTCTCCCCGGCAATCCAGGCAGGGACCGTCGCGGTCTCCATACCAGCAATTCCCCCGCCCTTTGGTACCCACGAACACAACGGCCCGGAAATGTTTGAAGTCGATCCAGGCTCCCCCCGTCCATTCGTCTGAATGGTGGTATTCGTCCATGGTATATGCGTCATCGGCCGGATCTTCCGACGAAGTGTACAGGATAAGGGGCTTACCGTTCAATGCGGCTCCCGGAGCTGGTACTTGATTGAACCCGCCCGACTCCAGAGCGATCAACGCCGGGCCCTGGCCGGACCAGCCGCCATCCCGGAACCTGCCGGTAGCCAGATAACGGCCCGGGGCATTTTGCGCGGACCACTCCTTGGGAATGCGGAAAAGGTAATCGTTCACGGCATAGATGCGCAGGCCATCGATCCGCCAGGGGCCGTAAACCGCCGGAACGGACAAGTCGGGATCACAACTGCCGTGTGAGTAACCGTCTGCCTGAAAATGCTCAGCCCAGCAAAAGAACAGGCGCGCCCCGTTGCCGGCGACCCCGGGGGGCAAGTACTCCAGACCGGCCCGCATGATCTCCAGATTCTCCACGGCCACCAGGCGCCCCGGGACTGGATGAAAATCCTGCAGGGTCACGGCCATGGGCAGAAGGTCCGGGTTGCCATTCACCGGCACGGCCGGAGCCGGGATTGAGAATTCGGCCACCTGCATCCGCCAGGCATGGCCCGTGGCATACAGCGAACCCGGATATCCATCCGCCTCTCCGCCGGCATTCCCGTCCGAACGGTAGGCTAAACCGCCGGCTACACCGCTCCACTCCCAGGTATCTCCGGAAGTATCCCGGGGCAGGCGGAAAGCGCCCTGGTATTCGAGATCGCTTGGAAGCAACCGGGTGGATGCGGGTGGCGGTTCCCCGGGATCTTCCGGTCCGCCGGAAAACAGCTCTTCTCCTGAATGGGTGCATCCAGCACCCAACATCAACGCCCAAAAGGCGATAATGAAGATCCGCTTCATTACTTCTCCAAACCGCGCCAACGGTAGTTCAGCCGGTCATTCTTTACTACCATGGCACGCCTACACATCCCAGCCCAGGCACCGGCCCGCCCCTCCAGCCATGACCTGGCCATGAAGCCGGAATAAATGTGCACTATAGTAAATAGGCCGGAAACTCAAATTCTCTCACCCGCATGCGGCGTGATTCCCATTGCCGGCCAACGTTAAAAGAGGAATTCACAAGGAAGCCGGTATGAATCGCGTACTGCAACATACCCCGGTACGGCGCTGATGGCGCCGGTATTGCCGTGGCCCAAACATGCGGGAAACGGCCGATGCACCGGCCGCGACAATGACTCAGCTGGGATTACCGTTCAGAATGCGCCGGATCAAACGGGTAATGTCTGCGATTACGTACGGTTTCTGAAGCAAATACACCCCCCGGTCCTGGGTTTCCCGCCCCTGGATATGCTCGGAGAGATAGGCCCAGGTGGCGATCACCGGCATACTCGGACGGCGCTTACGGGATTCCCGTACCAGGCGCTCCCCACCGGCCGTCAACACGAGCAAATCGGTGATCATCAAGTGGAGTGACGTAGAAGGATCTACCAGCAGGTCCAGTGCGCACTCTCCGTCCCGGGCGTCCACCACGTGGTACCCCGCTTGTTCCAATGCTTCGTGAGTAAAAACCCGCACGTCCTCGTCATTCTCGACCAGGAGGATGGTCTCATGTCCGGCATCGCTGGTGGCCGGAGTCTTCTTCTGGCCGGGAGCGTCCACCCGCTCCACCGGCCAGAACACGCGGAACACACTGCCCTTGCCTTCCTCGCTGAACGCCCGGATATCCGCATTGTTCTGCCGGATGATCCCGAAAACCGAGGCCAGTCCGAGACCGGTTCCCTGCCCTGTTTCTTTTGTGGTAAAGAACGGCTCAAAAATACGCGACTGGGTTTCCCGGTCCATGCCGATCCCATTGTCCGCTACGGACCATACCACGGCGGGCCCCGTGAGCGGGGGGTCGTTCGCTTCTCCGAGCATTACCCCCAGTTCCGTGGCGATGCGGATGCAACGCGGGTTCACGCTTTCCCTTTTGCCGCGGAGGGCATCACGGGCGTTGACGACCAAGTTGATCAACACCTGCTCGATCTGGTGTGGATCGGCAAAAACAGCGGGAAGGGAATCAGCCAAATCCAGATCCACACGGATATCATCGCCGATCAGGCTTGATATCATGCTCATGGACTCCCGGATTACGCGGTTCAAGTCCATGGATTCGGGCTGGACCATCTGTTTACGGCTGAAAGCCAGGAGTTGATTGGTCAACTTCTGTGCCCGCTCACCGGCTCGCCGGATCTGGGTTACCCGTTGCCTCAAAGTGGCAGATAGACTTTCATCTCCCAGGATCATATCGCTGTATCCGGAGATAACGGTCAGCAGATTGTTGAAATCATGCGCCACGCCCCCGGCCAATTGCCCCACCACTTCGATCTTTTTGGTTTCACGGATGCGTTCTTCCAGCTCAAGCCTGGCCGTAACGTCCAGCAGGGACGCAACGGATTCACCTCTGCCGGGGATGAGGTCCACGGTCAACAGGATGTGACGAACCCGGCCGGCACGGTCACGGAAATCAAATTCATACTGCCGCGGGGCGGCATCCCTGGATTGCCTGCGCTTGCGATGGTATTCCTGCATCCGTTCCAGCCATTCGGGTTCGACAAAACGTGTCCAACTCATGCGGCCTTCGATTTCTTTTCTGGAGTAACCGCTCAATTCCGTGAACTTCTGGTTGGCCAGCGAAATGGTTGTATCCGCCTCAATGATCACCGTTGCCGTGCCCGTGTTTTCGAAAATGGCGCGGTAACGCTGTTCGCTTTCCCGCAATTCCCTTTCCGCCTGGCGTTTTTGGTCCCGTTCCGCCTTTAACTTCAACGCCTGAGTTACCGCGGCGGGCAGGCGATACAACCGCTGCTTGACCACATAATCCCACGCCCCGGACTTGATGGTTTCCGCGGCGGTTTCCTCTTCCATGGTGCCGGTGACGATGATAAAAGGAATGTCCATGCCCACGGTAGTCAATTCTTTCAACGCCGTCATGCCGTCGTACCCGGGCAGGCGGAAATCGCTCAAAACCAGATCGGGTTTGAAAGTGGCCAAGCGTTCACGGAAGGTTCCGGCGTCGGCCACCCGTTCCAGACTGAAAACCTGCCCAAGCTCTTTCTCTAATTCAGCCTGGATCAACTCCGCGTCCAGGGCGGAATCTTCAAGCAAGAGGATCCGCAGTGGTTTCATGTGCCAGTATCCGACACCACTGTGCGGTTCAACAAAGCCCAGAAAACGCCCAGGTGTTTTACGGCAGTGACGAACTCCGTAAAGTCAACGGGTTTGACCACGTAGGCATTGACGCCGAGGCCGTAGCTTTCGACTATGTCGCTCTCCATGGCCGAGGAAGTCAGCATGACCACGGGAATGGTTTTCAGTTTCGGATCCCGACGGATTCTGCGCAGGACCTCGATCCCGTCTATGCGGGGCATCTTGATGTCCAGCAAGACCACCGCCGGGTTCCCCGTATCCCGGCCGGCGAATTTTCCCTGGCGCAACAGGTAGTCCAAGGTTTCCACTCCATCTCGGACCACGTCAACGGCGTTGGCCAGGTTGTGCTCTTCCAAGGCCGTCAGGGTCAATTCCACATCATCCCGATTGTCTTCCGCCAACAATATCCGCGGGAGTTCCTTCATGATTCTCCTCCACTTCCGGGCATGGTCACGGTAAAGACCGCGCCCTCACCCATTCTCCCTTCAGCTGAAACCCGGCCGCCAAGACGTTCCACAATGCGCTTCACATTGGCCAGTCCAATGCCGTTCCCCGTGAAATCCTTATCATCATGAAGACGCTGGAACACATCAAACAACTTATGGGTGTACGCCGGATCGAATCCCACGCCGTTGTCTTCTATGCGGATACTGGCATTGCCCTTTGTGTCATTTTCCCTGGATACCGCAACTCTGGGAACTTTCTCGTTGCGGGTAAACTTGACTGCATTCCCCAACAGGTTTTCAAACACCGTATGCAGCAGGCCGGAATCCCCGACCACGGTCCCCAATTTACCGATTCGCCAATCCATTTCAGGGCGACCGGGTTCGGGTCTGAGTTCCGAGGCCACTTCCTTCACCAGGGCATCCAGATCAACGACGGTGCGCTTCAGCCGGCAACGTCCTATGCGCGAGAACTCCATTAAATCGTCTATCATGCGATGCATGCGCGCTGAAGCCTGGATAATGCGCTCAAAATAGTGAATTGCCTGTTCCGGCAACTCGCCCAGGTTGGAGCGCAGCAGTCGTGCAAAACCATCGATGTGGCGCAGGGGGGCACGCAGGTCATGGGAAATGGAATGGGCAAAAGACTCCAGGTCGTGGTTGGCCGCCTCCAATTCGGCGGTGCGTCTGCGTACATTGGCCTCCAGCTCGCGGTTCCATTCCCGCATACTCTCCGCCGACTGTCGCCGTTCGGTGATGTCCCGCGCCAGGGATAAAATATACTCCCTGCCCTGAAGCCGGAATAGGCTGGATGAAATCTCGACAGGGAAACACCGTCCCGAACGCGTTACATGTTCGGCTTCAAAGACCAGCTGTCGCCCGGCTTTCAGCTCCCTGCGCCCCGACCTGCCACCGCGCATCTCGGTGTCAGCCGGGGCGCTCAGATCCGCAGCGGTCATGGTAAGCAGCTCCTCGCGGGTGTAGCCGTATCGATCACATGCCACATCGTTGACTTCCACGAACGGAGCGAATCCCTCTTCCATCAGGGGGTGAACAAATATCGCTTCGTTGATGGATTCAAAGAGCCGGCGGAACTTCTCTTCGTTTTCCAGGATGTTCTTCTGCGACAACTTCTGATCTGAAATGTCACGCATAAACACCATAAAGGCGGATTGACCCTTGAAAAGGAACGGGTTCACATCGACTTCCACTTCAACGGTTTTCCCGGACTTGTTTACAGTGAGGAGTTCGTAATGCCGGGGCACCTCTTCTCCACGCAAGCGCTTGGTGTAGATCTCCTCTACGCGGTCCCGGTCCGATTCGGCTACGAACTCCAGGAAAGGCCTGCCCACGATCTCCTCAGCCCCATAACCTGAGATCCGTTCCAGGCTGGAGTTGGCGAAACGGATCAGCCCGTCTTGAATGATAAAGATGCCGTCCGTTGCCGCTTCCACCAGGGTACGGTAGTGTTCTTCACTCTCGATCAGGGCCCGGCGTGTTTTTTCCAGTTGGGTCACATCCCGGGCGATGGAAAGCAGGCAGGGTTCCCTTTCCAGAACGATGGGTTCGCTGGAGATGGAGACCTGCACCTGCTTACCCGTCCGGGTCCGGAAACGGGCACGGAAATCCCGGACTTCTCCTTGTGTGCGCAAAAGGGCAAGCAGTTGTTGGCGTTGCCGGGGATCTTGCCAGATTTCCGAGGCCAGCATTGGATTGCCGATGATTTCATCCCGGTCATAACCGGAAATCTGCAAAAACGAGGCATTGACGTCAATGAAACGGCCGTCCACCATGGAACTGATGATCAAGGCATCCGGACTGGAGCGGAAGGCCGTGGCGAATTTGAACTCCGACTGCCGCAAAGCCGCCTCCGCTTCCTTGGCTTCAGTGACATCTATGGCCGAGACGGTAACTCCGGAGTAGTCTTTTTCATGCCCGGGCATGACCATCCACTGCAACATGTAGTGGCGGCGGCGACCGTCCCCGGCGGTGGTAGTGGATTCGCCGGAGTACCTCAATCCTCCCCTGGCAATGGTCAGCACCTGCTGCAGGAAAATCGGATACGTTTCAGCGCTGAAAACTTCGTTCAGGCCTGGATTTTCAAGATTGTCCGCAATGCCGGCGCTACGCCGTGCCGTACGGTTCAAGTTTAATACGCGCACCAAACCGGCCAGGCGCCGCAGTTCCAGGGGATTTTCGGTGAAATACCGCTCCAAATCTTCCACACCGTTGCGTTTCAACTCATCCAGGCGGAGTTTGACTTGGGAGTAATCTTCCTCCCAAATGGGGATGGGCGCTTCAACGAAAAGACTCTGCAGATGGGCGTTTAGCTTACTCTCCCTGGCCGTTTCCGGTTCCGAAACGGCCGGGATCAGTGTCATTATGACACCGGCCGGTTTACCGGAAGCATCCAAAATACGCATCATGCCGGCAGAGAGGTCCTGACCGTCCTTGGCCTTAAAGGAAACGTTAAGGTTGCCGTAGGTGTCTGCACCCAGCAGAATCTTTTTGAAATGTATGCGGACCCGGCGCCTGTTTCCCCGGGAAATCAGGACGGCAAAAAGATCGCAGCCGGGTATTTTTTTATGGGGCATGTCCAGGAGAGCAACACCCCGGGGATTCGCATAGGTTATGCGACCGGAACGATCCAGGGCAAAGACGGCTTGCGGTGAAAGGGTCAAGATTTCGGCCAGCCGGGAATCTCCCAGTGAAGATGTGGCGATTATACCGGCAGGGGTGTCAGGTTTCCGCAACATGCTTGACTCCAGGTAAAGGAATTACCCAGATCGGCGTGCTCAAGTGGTCAATGGTTGACGATTCAGCCATTTGAACTCCCTCTTTATCCACATTTAAATTAGCATGCAGGAATGAATTATTCAATTATTCAGGCAATTCCGCTGAAACCCACACGGCTTTGCATGCGGAATAAAAAAAAATGAATTCATTCTGAGAGATACACTTCCGTACTTGTATTCATTTGATGAAAGGAGGAGAAAATGAAAAGCAAGTTGTTTTTAACCTTATTCATTATCTCGGGCGTCTTCCTGGCCGCCCAGAGCATCACCGTCACCAGCCCCAACGGCGGCGAGAGTTGGGCGGCGGGCACCAGCCACAATATCACCTGGACCACGTCGGGCATCACTTCAGGTTACTTCCGCATCTTCCTGTTCGACGGCGCCACCAGCCTGGGCACCATCGCCACCTATCTTCCCTATGATCAGACATCATTCAACTGGACCGTGGGCCATTTAACCGACGCGCCGGACGTGGGCGCGGGCGCCAACTACAAGATCAAGATCCGCGTGATCAGCGAAGCGCCCAGTGATTTCAGTGATGCAGCCTTCACCATCACTTCCGGGGCCCCGCCGGCGGGATCGATCACGGTCACCAGCCCCAACGGCGGCGAAAGCTGGGAACACGGCACCAGCCACAACATCACCTGGACATCCTCGGGCATCACGTCGGGCACCTACAAGATCACCCTGCTTAAAGGCGGCGTCCCGGCGGGTATCGTCGCGTCCGGAATCGCCACCTCGGTATACTCATACCCTTGGACCGTGGGTTCCACCGATTCCCCCTTCCAGGGAGCCGCGGCCAACTACCGCATCCAGGTTGAAAACCAGGGCGGTACCGCGCTGGACTTCAGCGACGGACCGTTTACCATCACGGAATCGAGTGGACCGCCCGCGGGATCGATTACGGTCACCAGTCCAAGCGGCGGCAGTTGGACAAAAGGCAGCGACAAAACCATCACCTGGACCGCCCCGGGCATCACCTCGGGCACCTACCGGATCACACTCCGTAAGGGTGGCTCCTCTATGGGAGTGGTGGCATCGGGAATTCCCGCCAGCACGCACAGCCATCCCTGGAAAGTGGGTGAACTGACCGGGATCCATGCTCCCGTCACGCCGACTTCCGGCTACACCATCCGCGTGGAGTTGACGGGCGAATCCAACTACGGTGACAGTGCCTCGTTCAGCATCGTGATCCGCTTCTTCCCCCCCTGGCTGGAAAAGCTCAAACGTATCCAGCGCTGGCGCATCCCCTGGTGGGTCAATCCTCCGGGACCGGATCCGGATCCATGGGATGGCATTACCCTGCCCCTGGACCGGATAAAGGAACTGATCAACAACACCAAGACCCCCGTCAACGTGGGCTTGGTCCAGAACGGCAAACTGCTGGGCATTCTGGGCCAGTTCAAGGGCAACCAGTTCCTCCCCGGCGGCAGGGCCAAACTGATCGGAGAGAACGGTTTGAGATTCAAAATGGGACGCGGTGATATCAAGGCTTTTGCCGGAAGAGGCAATCTCGCCTTGCGTTTCATCAACGCCCAGACCGGAGAGATCCTGTTCAACCTCAATGTTTTGATGCAGCAACGGATACTTAACAAAGGTTTTCAGAAAATCCAGCGCTGAGCAGAATTCCCTATAGTATGGGCAAAGGGGCGCCCGGTGAAACGGGCGCCCCTTTTTATTGATGGGTCAATCGTCCAAGCTTTCAAGCAGTGATTTAATCCGCCGCGCGTGGCCCTCTTCCTGATCCACCAGATCCGCAAACAGGTCAACCACTGCAGTGTCGAGGTTGGAGAATGAGATAAAGGTACGGTATTGATCCCTTGTACGTTCCTCGCGTTGCAGCGCCACCTGAAGGATCTCCCGGGGGGAGGATTCCGCCGATATCTCCATGGTAGGCACCACGCGGCGGGAAAGATCCACCTCGGTGGTGATCCGGGCGTCAAGAGAGGCGGAAGATAGGCGATCCGCTTCCAATAAGCGCCCCAGGCGTTCGAAATGCTTGCGTTCTTCAGCAGCCAGCTCCCGGGCGGTTTCCAGGGCATCCGGGCCGCTCAGCACGCCTGCAGCAGCCGTGTAGAAAGCAAAGCTCTCACTCTCGATGTTACGGGCATATTCGATGATTTCGCGAACCGATATCTCCATTACGCTTTCTCCTTTCCATTGACGGGATTCAACAGCCTGTCGATCCCCCTGGCGGCGCGGTGCCCGTCGGCCACGGCGTGAATCACGTCGGGCCCCGCGATCATATCCCCGCCTGCAAACAGACCCGGCAAAGAGGTCTGCATCCATTCATCCACCTGGATACGGCCCCGTTCATCGGACTCCAGGCGCGCCTTGATTGATTCTGGCAGATAACTCAGATCCATGCCCTGGCCGATGGCCTCGACCACCATGGTGGCGGGAAAGTACCGTTCATCATCCGGTTCAAGACGGGGGTTGAAGCGGCCGTCCGCATCAAAGACCGACAGGCAGCGCACCACCCGCAACCCCTTGATCCGGTCCGCCTCGATATCGACGGTACGGGGCCCCCAACCGGGTTCAAGGATGACGCCCTCCTCCCTGGATTCATCGATCTCTTCACGATCCGCGGGCATGATCTCTTCCGTTTCCAAGGAAGTGGTCACGATTCGCACCCGGCCGAAACGGGCCTGCTGCAAGCGTGCCAGGGTACGGCTGATATCCATGGCCACATTGCCGCCGCCGATTACCACGATGGATTCGTGAACCGGGATCTCTTTGCCAGCGGTTACATCTCGCAGCAGGTCAATGGCCTGGTACACATGCTCATGATCGCTGCCGGGAACCCGGGTGGAACGGCCCTTGTGAAGTCCAGTCGAGACAAAAACAGCGTCGAATTCAGCCTTTAATTTTTCCAGGGATACATCCCCGCCCACCCGCACACCGGTGCGGATTTCAACACCCAGATTGCGGATCTGGCGGATATCCCGGTCCAGGTCGGCATAGGGCAAGCGGTACTCCGGGATGCCGTAACGCATCATGCCTCCCGGCTCGGGCAGGGTTTCCAGGATAACAACTGCATATCCCAATAGCGCCAGGTAGTAAGCGGCGGTCAATCCCGCGGGACCGGCCCCCACCACGGCCACGCGGCGGCCGTTGGATTCAGCTGGCTTACCCAGAACAGCCGGCAACCGATCATCCGGGACCTGATCGGCGATGTAGCGCTTCAACCAGCGGATCGAGATGGGATCCCCACGATGTCCCAGGGCGCATACCGTCTCGCAGCGGTGGGTACATACCCGCCCGCATACCTGGGGCAAGGGATTGGTCTCGTACATGATGCGCATCCCACGCTCTAGATCGCCGTCACGGATGGCTTCAATATAGCGGGGTATGCCCATGTGGGCGGGGCAAGTGGCCACGCACAAACCACAGGCCACACAGCGATCGGCTTCACGCAACGCTTCTTCATGGGAATAGCCTTTCACGATCTCCAGGAAGGATTTGAGCCTTTCGTCCGGAGGGGCCTCGTTCATGGCTACGCGATCCAGCGGGTTGAGTTCATAGTCCGTGGATTTGCGATAACCCTTGACCGCCTCATCCCAGGGTTTGGCATCCACACCGGGAACAAACCTGAACACTTCGGGATCTTCGGAAATCCACACGTACTCGTTGGACATGGTCAAAGAGCCGGTGGTGCAGATATCCACGCATAGGGCACACCAGCAGCAGCGGCCGTAGTCGATGCGCGGCCGCAACCCACTGTCTCCTTCCACGGGCTCCCTGATTTCCACCATGTCGATGGCGGCGTTTTGACAGATCTCCTCACAGGTCCCACAGCCGATGCATGAGTCCTGATCGTTGCGATGGAAGCCCCGGTACCCATCGGCCCCCGGTCGTTCGGTCAAAGGGCGCTTCACCGTAACCGGTACCCTTACCAGGTTCTTCCAGACGGTCAGGGGTTTGAGGATATCTTGCAGCGAGAATGCCATGGTTACCTCTCTAAGCGGATCACCGCTCGATCTCCGGGGGATAAGTGTGCAGAGAAACAGCCAGGCCGGCCACATCCGCGATGTTGGTACCGGGCAGCAATTTCTCCAACAAGGCGATGGCATGGGTATAGCTCGGTCCACGGACGTTTACGCGGCGGGGGTAGGCGCTGCCGTCGCTGACCAGGTAATAACCGTATTCGCCACGGGTGCATTCTCCCCGCACGTAGGTTTCACCGGGAGGGATCTTCCAATGCAGGACATTGGGCACCCGGGCCATAAATCGGTCCGTACCGGGCATACGTGAAAGGATCTGACGGATCAGATCCACCGATAAAAGCAAATCACGCCGGCGCACATCGGCCCGGGTAAAGGCATCGGAGTAATTGTCGGATACGGGTTCAAATTCCAGATCGGCATACTTGAGGTACGGTTTTTCAGAACGGACATCCCGAACCACACCGGCCGCCCGTGCATTGGGTCCCGTCACTCCGTACGGATCGACCCATTCGCCGGGGATCACCCCCAGGCCCACGGCCCGTTTGCGGAACACCGCGTTGTGAAACAGGGCTTGATCCACATCCTGCATGACGGTTTCAATGCCGCTCAATACCGTTTCCATGCGCTGCCGGAAACCCGCGGGCAATGGATTGCGGACACCACCCGGCAGGATGTACATATGGTAGATCCTGCCGCCGGTCAACTCTTCGAACCGATCCAGCAGCAGGTCGCGGTGATAGGTGAGCCATTGTCCGATCACCCCCATGCCGAAAGCGCCGGCCTGACCGCCCAACCACATGAGATAACTGGTCAGGCGAGCCATTTCCAGCACCAGGGTTCGCAACCACAAAGCGGCTTCGGGCACTTCAACACCGGCCAACTCTTCCACGGCCGCGGCAAAGCAATACTCGTTGAAATCCGGTTCCGGTACGCAGATTCGACATACAATGGGGAAGCACTGGATATATCGCCGCCGCTCCATCAGCTTTTCAAAGCCCCGATGCAGATACCCCACGTGGGTGGTCGCGTCCACCACCTCATCGCCGGAAATCGTCAACTCCAGAGACATGTTTCCAGTGATTCCCGGATGATTGGGACCGTGCCAGATCTTCACGTATTTCTCGGAGTCCAGGTCCACCTGGAAACCATCCCCCAGCCGTGGAGGGAACTTGCTGCGGTCCTGGTGTCCGTCAAGCCGGATCATTTCCGCCTCCCTTTTCCGGGTAAAGCCGCTCGCGCATGTGGGTCTCCGGGTCAATGCTGGAACGCCCCGGCCTGGGGAAGTAGGTTTCCCTGGAGTACGCCAATGTGTCAAAATCCCGCCGGTAAGGCGGAGGGCCATCCCAGCCTTCCAGGATAAAAGGCAGATCCACACGGGGACTCCCCGGAAAATCGATGCCGAACATCTCCTTCAATTCCCGCTGGTACGTAGCCGCTGTGGGCCACAAGTGGTGAATCGAGGGCATAACGGAATGTTCTCTAGGCAGCTTCACCCGCACGCCGATGTCCAGACGACTCTCTGGATTGTGCAGCAGATAGGTCAGCTGGAACAAGCCGTCTTCGATCCAGTCCACCGCGGTAAGCAGCACGAGGTGGTAAAAACCGCCCTCATCGCGGAGGCGGGTGAGTGCGTAGACCAGGCCGGTGGCATCCACAGTGATAAACGCCAGATCAGGCCGCTGGAAATCCAATTCATCCACAGAAAGATGGGGCCCCAGTGTACGGATCTTTTCAATAAACCGCGCTTTCTCATCCATGCTTCCTCCCTACCAGTTGTAGTCGGGCATATCCCATTGACGGATCACCTTTTTCTGATTGGCCTTATACCAGTCGAAATTCTCGGCATATCGATTGGCGCCCTCGGCCCGGCCGGCGCGAATGCGCTTTTTCAATTCAGCGAAGCCCGCCAACAGGGCTTCCGGCCGGGGCATGCACCCGGTTACGTACACATCCACGGGAATGTAGTGGTCCAGGCGATTGATGGTGTTGTAGCTGTCCCAATACATACCACCGTTTATGGTACAACTCCCCAATGCCATGACAAACTTGGGATTCTGCATCTGCTCGTAACTGCGGACCACGCGCTTGAGCGTTTTGACGGAAAGGTAACCGGAAATCACGAACACCGATGCCTGCCTGGGGGTGGGCCGCCATTGGATGCCGAAGCGATAGGCGTCGAAACGGGGCGTCATCAGCGGACGCATTTCAATGGCACCGCAACCGGTGGCGAATCCCAGGATCCACAAGGATTCGGAGCGCGCCCAGTTCATGAAATCCTCGAAAATTCGCAGGCGACTGGGAGAATGTACACGGGGTTTTTCTGTGGCGAACCAATCCTGCAACGGATCCACCGCGATCTTTTCCCCGTCCGGGGAAAAAACAATATGGGGTTTCAGCTCGTTCATGCCCAAGACAACACCTCCGTAATGCTAGTCCTACACGATTCCCTCACAACACCACCGCCAGGATACCCACCAGCAAAGGCACTTTCAGGAACCAGCGAATCGACTGGTCGATGCGGAAGCGGGGAAAAGCCACGCCTATGAAAACCGACCACATGTAGATAAAGAAAACCTTGAGGATCAACTCCGGCCATGAAGTGGCTCCGCCGAAAAAGATATTCATGAACAATACGGTCTTGGCCATGGGGAAAATGGCGCGGTTGGTTTGCAGCACGCCGAGAAACGCGGAATGGAATTCCGTGGGCGGACCGATGGGAATCTCCTGCGGGGCCATATGCAGGTTGAAGGGAGCGCGCATCATGGAGCCGAGAAAAGCCAGCATGGCCGCGATCGTGGCCAATGGATTGGTGCACACCGTCCAGTTCAGGATGCCGCCCTGCTGGGCGGCCACGATCTCGGTCAATGATAGGGTACCGTATTGTGCCGCCACGGAAAACAAGGCCAGGCTCAAGGGTACTTCCACTGCGGTGAACTGGGCAAGTCCCCTGGTGATACCGATGGCCGAGTAGGGATGGCCGCCTTCCGCGGCTCCCAGGGCCATGCCCAACATACCGAAAAACATGAAATACAACACCAGAACCAGGTCGCCGGCAAATGAGAAATTGCCGAACCAACGGGAGCCGAAAATCACCGGCATGAAAAGGTAAAGGCCGATGCCTCCGGCCAACCTGAAAACCGGCCCCAGAAAAAACATGAGGCCATGAGAAATGGAAGATCTCTTGGCGTAGTTCTTGACCAGGTCGATCCAGGGCTGGTAGAAGCGGATGCCGTGACGCTTGCCCACCCGGGCACCGATCTTGCGCACCACTCCCTGAATCAACAGGCCCACGTTGATCATAATGAAAAGGGAAACCAAGGCGTACAGGATCTTTATCGGCGCGAATCCACCGTTCATGACATCACCCCCGTCCAGACAAAGAACACGGCCAGCAGGTACAAAACCATGTGCAATACGTAAACCTGACCGTTTCCGGAGTATATCCGGCGGCCGAAGTCGGATATCGCCTCCACCGCATCAGCCACTCCCTGCCAGAAACGAACGGCCAGGGGCGTGACCATGAAGCCCAGGGCCTTGCGGAAAGGCGCAAAGAAGTTGTGGGCGAAATGGGTGGTTTCCGGCCGGTACGGCCGTTCAGCGGCGTAGACGATGTTGAAGGCCTTTACCTTCTGCGATCGCCGCAAGGTCAACATCAGCCAGATCAGCACCGCCACAAAGATTCCACCGGATATGTACATGATCATGCCGCCGTCCCAATAGCCAAGCGAGGAAACCGCCAGGCCGCCCCGCCAATCCAGCCCGCCTTCAGGGAAGAAACCGGCCAGGATGCGGCCCACCGGTTTGAGGATCATGTTGGGTACCATGGAGAACACCATGATGGCCCCCATGAGAATGAACTGGGGCAAGAGCATCCAAAAGGGGGCTTCCTTGACGTTGCGGTAACGGTCCTTTGGAATTCCCAAAAACACGGCATGGATCAGGCGGAAGCAGTAAAGAAAGGCCACAATCCCGGCCATGATCACCAGTACGCCCTGCAAAGGCCAGCCCTTGATCACAATGGCGTTGAACACCAGCCATTTACCGGCAAAACCGGAAAGCGGCGGCACACCGGACAGGGTGATGATGCCGATAAGGACCGACAGGAAAGACAGGGGCATGTTGGCGATCAGCCCGCCCATGCGGTACATCTGACGTGTTTTGACCCGCCAGACCACACCGCCGATGGCCAGGAACAAAAGGGCTTTAAATATCAGGTGGTTGATGGAAAAGGTGATGGCGGACAACCATCCCAAATGGTTCATAAAAGAGAGACCGAAGAGTATGTATCCCAACTGGGCTATACTGGAGTAAGCCAGCAGGCGCTTGGCGTCCTCCTGAAACACCGCCATGATGTTTCCCAGCAGTGCAGTGACTGCGCCCAGCCAGCTGAGAAAGAGGGTGACGCCTCCCCCGTCAACCAGGACGTCCTTCCAGGTCAGGAGCAAAAGCACCATGCCGAACACCCCGGCCTTCAGAAGAATGGCTGAGACCATGGGGGAGACATCGGACTCGGCTTCCGCATGGGCGCCGGGCAGCCAGATATGCAAAGGCAGGGTGGCCGTCTTGGAGAGGAATCCCAAGGCGAGCAGGGCGAAGACCAAGGTGCCGCCAGGTGCGGATGCGGCGACGGACAGGGCACTCAAACCCGGATCTCCCGAAGCAGCGGCCTGGGCCAGGCCGAAACCCACCAGCATCAACAAGGCGCTGCCCATGGAGAAAAGCATGTAGTGGAAAGCATGGCGCAGCGATCTTTTTCCCCGCAATATCAGGAAATAGGAGCCAACGGTCATGATCTCCCAGCCGAAAAAGAATTCCATCGTGGTGGCCACGGTCAGCAACATGGCCATGCCGGCGAACATGAGCACCGCCAATGGGTAGAAGCCCCTGCGCGCCCCGCGCCAAGCATATCCGGCCAGCAGCGTGACAACACCTCCCAGCAGGAAGATCACACCGAAAATAAAGCGAATTCCGTCCAGTTCCGGCAGCAGGAAGGCGGCCAGGCCTGCAGTGGCGATGATTACCAGCGTGTTTTTAAACCACGCCGGCAGAAAGTCCACAAGAAACAGCAGACCGGCAAACCCCAGGGGCAGGAATACGGTCAAATCCGCTGCCGGGAAAAAAGTGGCCATTGCCAATCCGGATGCATAGGCTGCCAGGGTCAAGGAGCCAAGGGGCAGCCACCTGTACCAGCCGGGGCTGTGAATCATCGCTTCCACATCCGGCTCTTCTGCGCCCTTGGCAGCCAACCCCAACCACCTGAACAGGTAAACCCCTTCAAGCAATGACCCCAGCACCACCAGAAAGATTACAGTCATGCCGCCCTGAGCGGAAAGACGCATGACCAACTGCCACTTGGCAAAAAAAGCGGGAAAAGGCGGGAAGCCGGTCAGCATCAATACGGCAGTGCCCATGATCATCAACAACGCCGGCCGCCGGCTGAATGCTCCCCAGGACTTGAGGTCACGGGATTTAACCAAACCGGACAACCAGAAAAGCAAGGCTTTTGCCAGGGCATGACTGACCAACAGCCCCCCGGCGATAAGCAGAAAATCATCCCCCAGTTGCGGGCGCAAGCCCACCACGGTCATTAGCAATCCCAATTGGGCAACCGAGGAATACCCCAGGAGTCGCCGATCCTGCTTCTGGGTTAGGGCGGCCAGGTTGGAGCCCACAAAGGTCACCAACCCCAGCACCAGAACCAGGGTGTAGGCTTCGCTGCCCCAGATAGGCAGCACCCTGGAAAGAGCGAACAACACGGCCGTGGAATACGCGCCTGAAACCAAAGCCGATAAACCGGGGTGCACGGCGGTGTACAGGTCCAGGGCCCAGCCGTTTGCCGGGAAGGGTTTGAGCTCCAAGACCAGCGACACCACCACCAGCAAAAGAGCGGCGATCCCGCCGCGCAATCCGGGGATTCCCGCCGCAGCCAGGTGCGGAATGGAAAGGCTTCCGCCCAAGTGGTAGAGAAACACGGTGCCCAGCAGCAATGTACCGGTAATCAATCCTCCGGCCAACAGGTATTTGAAACCTGAGTTTACGGCATGGGGATCCCGGCCCAACACCACCAGACCGGCCACTGCGATGGCGGAGATTTCCAGGAAGACAAACAGGTTAAACAAGTCCGTTGTCAGGAGCAATCCGTTCAACCCCGCCATGAACACCAGGAAAACCATGACAACGCCCCGTCCCCGGGAACGCAGGGCATCCAACAAGTACAGGCCGCCCAGCAATCCCAGCAAGTTGACCAGGAGTCCCCCGAAAGCCTCCTCAGGCCCCATGCGCAACATAATGGAAAGCGGCGGGGTGAATCCAGCAGTAAACACCGTTACGGCATCGCCGCCGGGAACAAGCAGGAAGCGTATTGTCCAGCCCCCCGCCACCACGGCGCCGAATCCCACGGCTGCCAAGGTGAGGCCCATACTGCCGATGCCCGGGGTTTGGCGGCGCAATCCCATCAGGAAAGCCGTTGCCAACATGACCACAATGATCCAAATAGGATTAATGGTTACCATTTGAAGTCCTCAAAACTGCGAATGTCCAAAGAGCGGCGGCGCCGGGCCATGCGCAAGGCAAAAGTCAGCATGAGCGCCGTGATTCCCAATCCGATCACAATGGCTGTCAATACCATGGCTTGGGGTACCGGATCCGTTACAAGCCGGGCGGCATCCGCAGCGGATACGGCCTCGTCCAGAATGGGTGCCGTCCGCCCGCGAAACGATCCCAGGCTTACCAAGACCACGTGCAGCCCGGTATCGAACACCGAGAATCCGATAATCATGCGAATCAGGTTGCGGCGGGACAGAATGGCGTAGAGGCCGATCAGAATCAACATGAACCCCAGGGCTAAGGCCACGATTTCAACCATGGGGTTCCTCCTCAGCGGCTGAAGAGCCGTCACGCAACCCGGTCAGAATTCCCGCCAGCTCGGCACCGACCTTCAGCCCGATCAAGACATAGATCAGGGGAATGGCTCCGGCGGATAGCAATTGCCCCGGGGTTCCGAGTGCCAGTATACGATTGTCCAGGAAGCCGCCGGCCCAGAAAATCCCCAGGATGCCCAGGGCCAGATAGGTCAAACCGGACATGGATTCCACCAAGTGCAGCAGCCGGCGGGCGCGTTTGCGCCGGGGTTGAGCAAGCAGGGAAAGCAATGCCGCCACGGCCATTATGGCGCCCCCTTGAAAACCGCCGCCTGGGGTCAGGTGACCATGCAGGAATACAAACACCCCAAGCAGCAAGACCAGGGGCGTTAAGACTGCGGCCCCGGTGCACAGGATCTCGCTTGGAGAATTGCCGGGATGGTCTGTAGACTCGCCATGTTCGCGCAAAAGCAGCCCCAGAACGGTTGCCGCCAGAAAGAGTATCACCACCTCTCCCAAAGTATCCAATCCACGGTAAGTCACCACCACCGCGGTCACCAGGTTGGCGCTTCCCAATTCGGCGGCACCGCGACCGGCATAGTGCGCGGCCACTTGTCCAAGAGACGAACCCGGCGTATACGCGGCATAGAGCAGAAAAAACATGCCGCCCACGGCCAAGACCACCAGCAGGATCCCGATTTTACGCACCATCGATCTGCTCCCTGTCGGTCACTTCATCCTGTGTTTCTCCTATGCCCATATGCCGGATACGATTGAGTACGAAAAGAAAAATCACCGTGGTCAGTCCACTGCCGATGGCCGCTTCCGTCATGGCCACATCGGGTGCTGAAAGCAGCAGATACAACACGGAGGCCAGCAGGCTGACCACCCCGGAGGCGATCACGGCGGTCAGTACTTCCCGGTTGAACACAGCCACCAGGGCACCCGCCAACATGCCAAGGCCTGCCACGAAGACGATTGCGGTTTCCATCATGTGGATCCTCCCGGACCTTGCAGCTTTTCGCCAGTCCGTTCTTCCCGCGCCAAGTCATCCAGGCCAGCCCCGCCCCGTGGCTTGATTCCCGCCGCATGCGCCGCCCGGGCCAGGACGTGGGATGAAACCGGATTGGTCAGCAATACAAAAGCAATGACCAGCAATGCCTTACCCAGCCAGGCCGGATGCAGCATACCGATTCCACCCAGAGAGAGCATGGCCCCCAGAGTGGAGGCTTTCGTCCCCGCCTGGATACGGGTGTAACAATCAGGCATGCGCAAAACGCCCAGGGCACCGACAAAGAGAAACAACGCGCCGAATCCGATCAGGACGGCTCCAACCATGGGCCAAATGGTCATGACAGCCCACCATCCAGGTACCTGGCCACGGCCAGCACGCCGACGAAACTCAACAATCCGTATACCAGAGCCACGTCCAGGTAGATGGAGCGCCCGGCCAAATGGGCGATGATGCCCATTAAAGGCAGGGAAACAACAGTCAACACGTCCAGGGCGATCACGCGGTCAACCGCCGTCGGACCGATCACAAAGCGGACACCCGCCAGCACCAGAGCCGCCAACACCAACACCAGGGCACCGATCATGACACCGCTAACCATAGGACACCTCCAGGTACTTTTCAAAGCGCGAGACAATGCGGCGGGCGGCGGCCTCGGCATCACCCGCCGCCACGTCCAGCCAGTGGATAAATAGAAAATCACCGATCACATCCACCGTGAACGTACCGGGAGTCAAGGTAATGGCATTGGCCAGCACAAAGCGCCCCATGGAAGAACGCAACCGGGTCGGGACTTTGACGATACCGGGATTGATGGGCAGTGAGGGTGACAGCACCCGGCGGGCCACGTCGATGTTGGATAGTAGCAGCTCACGCAGGAACACCCCGAAGAACAGCAGATGAGCTCCCAAGGCGCGAGGAGTCAGGCGGACTTCCCCCAGCATGGAAGCGCCGGAAGCGGTGGCCAGGGTAATCAACAACGCGGCCACGCCTCCCGCCGCCAGGGATTCAAGCGTGGCACGCCCGCTAAGCAGCACCCACGTGACCAGCATCAACAAAAACTGCAGGAATGCGGCTTTTGTTTTCATGACTTCTCCTCTTTCAGTTGATGGCGGAAAAACAGGAACTCCACCTCCGACAACACGTCCAGGAATCCGACGGAAACCCCGGGAGGCACCTGGATGGGCAACAAAGCCAGGCTGAGAATGACCCGGACACCCAATTCAACCAAGCTGTCCACCACGGGCTGAACCTCATCGGCGGGGATGGCGAGAATGGCGCAACGCACACCTTGGTGGCGCACCACCTTCGGCAAATCGGCCATCGGGTAGACAGGAATACCGCCCGCCACATCACCCCGCCGGGACTCACGATCAAAAGCGGCCACGATTCGAGTCTTGTAAGGATTGTGGGCATGGCCGGCAATGGCCCGGCCCAACTTCCCGACACCGATGAGAACTGAACGAAAATTGCCGACTCGATCGAACAGGGACTCCAGGCGGCGGTCCAACTCGGCCACATCGTACCCTTTGCCGCGAACGCCGAATTCCCCGAAGTACGAAAAGTCCTTGCGCACCACGGCGCCGTGAACCCCGCATTTGCGACCGATCTCTTCGGAAAGAACGGTGGACTGACCCTGCTCGTGAAAACGCCTTACGCAACGTGCATAGTAGACCAGGCGTTTCAGGGTCGCTTCCGGAATCTGGCGCCGGAAAGGATCCACAGACAACGAAGAGTTCAAGTTGGGGTTCTTGTTCATGTGATTACTTTCACTAATGATGGCTTAAAAACGTTTCTTTTTCAACACCCTCAAAAATTTTTGCTTTTTTTACTGGCTGCATTTTTTGACCCACCGAGCAACCAAGCGCTTTTGCCAGGCGTCTTGACTCCGGAGCTTGCTTCTCTGGACTTTCCTGCACTGCAACATCTCGTCCTTAACCACAGCGTCATTTAAAGCGACCCCGCTCGTTTTGACATTTTTACCAGCATTGCTCATGGGACTTTCATTGACTTTTAAAAGGTCACCCCCTACAATGGGTGACGATTGGCGCGGCGCCGCTCCATGGCCCCGCCGTCAAACCCGATTCACAAGGAGGCGTCATGCTCAAGGGACATCCCAAAGGCTTGATTGTGGCATTTTTCGCCAACATGGGGGAACGCTTCGGCTACTATACCATGCTGGCCATATTCACCCTGTACCTGCAGGGCAAATTCGGTTATTCGGCAACCGAGGCGGGCGCCATATACGGCGGTTTCCTCTTCGGTGTTTACTTTCTGCCCCTGTTGGGAGGCTTCCTGGCGGACAACGTGCTGGGCTATGGCCGCACCATCACCATCGGCATTGTGATCATGTTCATCGGGTACAGCCTGCTGGCCTGGCCGGGCATGGGCCTGGCCTTCGTCATTATGTCTCTGGCGGTGATTTCACTGGGCACCGGGCTGTTCAAGGGGAATCTTCAAGCACTTGTCGGGAATATGTACGATGACCCGAAATTCGGCAAGAACCGGGACAACGCCTTCAACATCTTCTACATGGGCATCAATATCGGCGCGTTCTTCGCCCCTTCCGCCGCGGAAGGCATGAGCAACTTCATCCTCAAGAGTGGCGGCCTGTTCTACGACAAGCGCATTCCCGCCCTGGCCCACAGCTTCCTGAAAGGCACCCTTGAAGATACTTCCCAACTCCTGGCTCTGGCCCAACAGCAGGTAGGCGAGGCTTTTACCAACCTCACCGATTTTTCCAACCACTACATCGCCACATTGAGCAAGTCGTACAACTACGCATTCGGCATCGCCGCCGCGACCCTGATCATTTCTTTCCTGATCTTCGTCGGCTTCCGCAAGTATTACAAATCCGCGGATCTGACTGAAAAGCAGAAGGCCAAGAGTGAAGAGCATCGTGACAAGATGATCCACCTCACCCCGGAACAGACCAAGCAGCGGTTCTTTGCATTGGGCATGGTCTTCTTCGTGGTGATCTTCTTCTGGATGTCTTTTCATCAGAACGGGTTCACCCTGACCATCTTCGCCCGGGATTACACGGTGGCCGAAGTATCCCGCCTGAACTACACCTGGTTCAACCTCAGGTCCCTGCTGCCCATCATCGGCGCCGTCATCGGACTGGTCATGCTGCTCAAGCGCGGCGTGACCGCGGCCTGGCGTTTTATCGGCCTGGGCATAATGGTCGTTGGCGGACTCCTGGCCTGGCACACCATCAGCGGGTACGGAGATACCAACTCTCTTTCCCCGCAGATCTTCCAGCAGTTCAATCCCCTTTTCGTCGTGTTCCTGACGCCCCTGATCGTGGGCATGTTCACATGGATGCGCAAGTACAATCGCGAACCCTCCTCTCCCAGGAAAATCGGTATCGGTATGGTTTTGGTAGCCGTGGGTTTCGGCATCATGCTGCTGGCCTCCATCGGTCTGCAGTCACCCGCTGCCCTGCAAGGCAAAGTGTCCCCGGACCTGATCTCCCCTTACTGGCTCATCGGCATCTACTTCACGCTCACCGTGGCGGAACTTTTCCTCTCCCCCATCGGTATTTCCTATGTTTCGAAGGTTGCCCCTCCGAAGCACAAGGGCCTGATGCAGGGCGGCTGGTTCGCCGCCACGGCCGTAGGGAACCTGCTGGCCGGCCTTATTGGTTTTTTGTGGGACAAGTGGGAAATGTGGCAGTTTTTCCTCTTGATCGTTGTGATGTGCCTGCTGTCCGCAGCCTTCATCTTCGGCGTGCGCAAAAGACTGGAGAAAGCCGCTTCGGCTTAAGTTAAGCCGGCATGATTCCGGCCGGGGGCGGGATCCCCGCTCCCGGCCGGCACAAGTTTGCATGCACGCCAAAAGACCGGCAATCCAATTTTAAAGGCAATTCTTCCGCTGCGGATTTCTTTCCCGCTGTTTCAGATTTTGCCCAAAACGCTGATTGGATTGCACCCCCTATCTTTATGTCGCTTTTTCTTGAATCGTGCCAAAAGAAATCCGCGCTGAGATTTTCCTTGAACAGCCTGTATATAGATAGCAAACCACTATCAAGGAGAACACCATGCATCGTAAAGCCACTATGCTCCTGGCCGTCATCATGCTGGCGACATCCATTTGGGCCGTGACCCCGGGACAGACCAAGACCCTGACCCAGTCTAAGCCCGGCCTGCGTATCGAAAAACTGAAGGCCGCGGTTTCTCCGCCCGCTTTCTCGGGGACCTGCCCCGCCACATTTGCCTTCACCGGTACCATTGCGGCCCAAGGAGCCGGCATTGTTCAATACCGTTGGGTGCGCAGCGACGGTGCCAAGGGCCCGGTAAAAAGTCTGCTCTTCAAAGGTTCCGGCATCCGCACCGTAAAATCCGAATGGACGTTGGGAACTACCGGACAACACATCAAAGGGTGGCAGGTGCTGCGGGTGATTTCTCCTGAACGGAAGGAATCCAACCGCGCCGAATTCAAGCTGACCTGCGTTCACCGCTTCGCCATGCCCACTTACCGGATCTCAGGTACCGTTTCAGGCGGGGCTGAGGGCCATCTACTGTACAGTCGCAAGGCGCTGGTAATCCTCAGCAAGGAGGGTCGTTCATTGTTCCGGCGCACCCTGACATTGAACCGCTCCGGCAACGCCGATTTCACTTTCGGCGGCCCGTGGCTGGGGCCCGGAACCTATCGTCTGCGCATTGAGAAGGTACCCTCGAATCCTGACGAACTTGCAGTCACGGCCAACATCTGCTGGGACCATGCGGAACCGGAAAGCCGTGTGGTGACACTGACGCGGGATCATCGCAATGCAGACAACGAAGATTTTCGTATCTTCTTTACCATCGCGTTTGATCATCGCGGAATCTGCTGGTAAAAAGGCCCGGTCCTGAGGAAAGGGCCTTTCGGAGGAGCGGACCGGGCCCCTGAATCAGGAAGGGGGCGCGACTTCCGTTTGCGGGCTTCGAAAGTCGCGCCACCCATCCATCTATCGGAACCAACCGTCGGCATCTTTTGAGTAGCAACCCGTTTTCCACTGCATGTACGCGGAAATGTCACTCATAGATGACAACAAAAGGAAATAAAATTCTCCAACGCCGTAATTATCCCGGGATCAACCGTAGCCGGGGAATGCGGGAGTCAGACAGATCGGCTTAGTGCCCTTCTCCGCGCAGCATTTTCGCTCCGTGCTCCAGCAACGGCAGGATGAGCTTGGTGCTCAGGCGCACGGCTTTCACGGATCCGGGAAAGTTGACCACCAGGGTGCCGTCACGAACGCCGCAGCGGCCGCGGGAATACACGGCAAAGGGAGTCTCGCGGCATGACTCGCGGCGCAGCATCTCTTCCACGCCCGGCAACATTCGTTCGCAGAACTCGGCTGTAACCTCGGGAGTCCCGTCCCGGGGGCCGATTCCCGTTCCTCCGGTGGTGATGATCCAATCCACCCCCAGTCGGTTCTCCAAGGCGGCACGGATATCATCCGGATCATCCGGGACGAGGTCGACAGAAACCGTCAAGTCGATTCCGCTGGCTTCCAATAATCGCCGGATTTCCGGCCCGGAACGATCCGCATACTCACCCGAGTGGGCACGATCAGATATGGTGATAACCGCGATCTCCAGCATGGACGGTCCCCCCTTGAACGACTCGGGCGAAAACCCCGTTGTCGGGCAACACCGATTCCCCGGTAATGCGCAATATGGCATTCTCCTGGTGCAACGGCTTTCCCAATTGCGTAATCTCCAATTCCACGGCACCGATGCTAACCCGATCCCCTACCCGGACCCGGGTCCAATCCATGCCGCGGGTCAGTACGTTCTCGCCAAACGCCCCCGGTCCCGCGTATACTTCGGGATCCCGCCGGGCCATGCGTTCCCACGCCGAAGCGCAGGCCGCTTCGTCCAACAAACTGACTTGGCGGTGCCACCGGCCCGCATGGGCATCTTGCTTTAAACCCCAGTCCTGCACGAAGCGGGCCTCTTTAACGGGATGTTTTTGTTCCCCCTTGTGCTTGGACGTACAAACCGCCGCCACTTCAAAGTCCATGCTTGGTTTTTTCCACCAAATGAACGTCACCGATAACCATGTCCCGGTCTACGGCTTTGCACATGTCGTAAATGGCCAGAGCCGCCACGGAAACCGCCGTCAAGGCTTCCATCTCGACACCGGTTTGAGACTGGCAGTCGGCACGTCCCGTGATGATGATGCGATCCGGGCGAACTTCGAAATCCACGTCCACCCTGTGCAGGAACACGTTATGACACAAAGGGATCAGGTTCGCGGTTTGCTTCGCCCCCATGATTCCGGCCACCCGGGCCACGGCAAGTACATCACCCTTCTTGATCCTGTTGCGGCGGATCAGTTCAATGGTTTCCGCTTTAAGCTGAATCCATCCGCTGGCAATGGCCACCCGGCGGCTCTCCGGCTTGGCGCCTACATCAACCATACGGGCATTCCCGTCATCATCCACATGGGTCAACTCCATGAACACCTCCTCCCCAACCTGGGATCTTCTTCAGTCACGATATCCAGCCATCGGCTCGGATGACACACAAACCCTCCAACTCTCCAACCCTCCAACCCTCCAACCCTCCAACTCTCCAACTCTCCAACTCTCCAACTCTCCTATAAAACAATAGCCGCATTCTCCGGCTTCGACAACTTACCTTCAGCCACCAATCTGCCAATTTCCCATCGCCTTGCAAGCCGTTCCGGCTGCGGGCTTCTCCCGGATCGCCCGCTGGATGCATGCTCCGATGTCCATAAGATCAACCGGAATCATGGTGTCGGAGAACAGACATGGTTTGAGAAAACCGTCGGCAGTCAAGCGGATTCGGTTGCAACGATTGCAGGGCAAGGGACGTTCGGCCGTATGGGACTCCGGGATGGTATGGTGGTCCTCCAGGCGGTAATGGTGGATGCGTTGCAATTGCATGCCCATTTCATTGCAATAAGCCTGCAGCGCTTCCACCTCCTCAACTGAGGTGTCTTCCAGCAGCACCATGTTGATCTTCGTGTTGGTGAATCCCGCCTCCCTGGCAGCGCGGATCCCCTGCAAGGCATTTTCCAGGTTTCCCACCCGGGTGATGCGTCGATATCTTTCGGGATCGAGGCTGTCCACGGAGATGTTCAGGCGATCCAGACCCGCCAGTTTCAACTCTTGCGCATATCGGTCCAGCAATACACCGTTGGTGGTCATGGCGATTTCACGGATCTTCGGGATGGCCCGCAGCCTGCGCACGAAATCGACGACTCCCCGGCGCACCAGGGGTTCTCCTCCCGTGAGCCTGACCTTCCAGATGCCCATCTCCGCCGCCGCTTCCGCCACCCGGGCCATGGCCTCGTAAGATAAAATCTGATCGTGTTGTTTCATGACAATGCCCTGGGCGGGCATGCAGTAGCGGCACCGCAGGTTGCAGCGGTCCGTCACGGAGATCCGCAGATAATGGATTTCACGCCCCCAGCAGTCGAACATGAACCGTCTCCTCCCGGGCGATCTCACCCACTCCGGCGGGAACCTCCAGCAGTCCCTCGGCACCGGTAAGTGCAAAAACGTGCGCGGAACCGTGGTATTCCGGCACCGTCACCATGCCATTATCGATCCGCACAGGCAGAAATTCCGTGCGCCGCATCTTGCACCGCCACCAGGCCGCGGCCATGGGCGCAGCCACGATTTGTGGCTGAAACTCATGCCCCATCATTCGGAACAGAAAGGGCTTGATCATGATCTCGAACACCACGAAAGTGGACACCGGATTGCCCGGCAGCCCAAAAACGTACCCGCCTTTATGGCTGCCGAATACGCTGGGTTTGCCGGGTTTCATGGCCACCCGGGTAAAATGCAGCTTTACAGCAAGATCTTCCAGCACCGCGGGAACGTGGTCGAAGTCACCCATCGATACGCCCCCGGAAAGGATCAACACGTCGGATTCGCCGATCAATTCCTTTACGGCAGCACGTATTTGACCGGCGTCATCGCCCACCCGCGACACGCTGACCGGCGGTACCCTCATGCTACGCAATTGTGCGGCAATGGAGATCCCGTTGGAATCGAAGATCTGTCCGGGTCTCAACGTTTCTCCCGGCGCCACGATCTCTGATCCCGTCACCAGAACCGCGACCCTGGGGATAGGCGCCACCTTCAGGCGGGCCCGGCCGGCTGCCGCCGCCGCGGCCAGGGCAGCGGGACCAAGGCGCGTCCCCTTGGCCAACACCATGTCTCCGGGCTTTAAATCCTCTCCCCGCAGGCAGATGTTGCGCACATTGTCACGCCTGGTGAAACGCACCCGGCCTTCCGTTTCGTCGGACACTTCGCGAATCACCACCTGATCCGCCCCGGCTGGCACCGGGGCACCGGTCATGATGCGCAAAGCTTCGCCGGTTTTGATGGCGGCACCCGGCGGATCTCCGGCGGCCACAACTCCGGTGACGCGGAATTCAGTTGCAGTATCCGTTGAAGAGATGGCGTATCCATCCATGGCCGCCTTGTCAAAAGGCGGCATTTGAATGGCCGATATCACTTCCTCCGCCAGGATACGGCCGCATGCCCGGGACAGTTCCAAGTTTTCCGCTTCTGCCGGGGGTTTGGGACCGGCTTTTTCCAATATTGCCAATGCGTCTGTCAATTCAATCATGGTTGCTTCCTCAATGTTCAAAACAACGAATGGCCGACACCTTGATCGTAAGGAATACCCGGTCACCCACCCGGATGCCCATTTCTTGGAGGCTGCGGCGGGTAATGCCCACGGAAAACTCCATACCCGTCTCCACCAGCAATTCGGCATTCCCGGAATTGCCCAGCACGGCGGTCACGGTTCCCTGCAAGTGGTTGCGGGCAGATGATTCCAGGGGCCGCCGGGATACCAGGATGTCTTCGGAACGAATGGCCGCGTAAGCGAATTCCGACTCATCCAGGGGGACCTGGATCTCATTGTCACCGACCCGCATGCGTCCCCGTTGCACCGGGCCGCTGAAGATATTGCGATAACCCATGAAATCAGCCACATCGCGGCTGACAGGGCGGGTCAACACCTCATCGGGCGGGCCGGTCTGGATCAGCCGGCCCTCCATCATCAACGCCACCCGGTCCGCCAGGCTCATGGCTTCCTCGAAATCATGGGTCACTTGGATAAAAGTGGCCCCGGTTTGTCTGTGCAATCGTCGCAACAACTTCTGGGTACGCAGGCGATTGGCCCGATCCAAGGCGGCCGTGGGTTCATCCAGCAGCAACAGCCGCGGCCGGATCGCCAGGGCCCGGGCGATGGCCACCCGTTGCCGCTCTCCTCCGGAAAGTGTTTGCACGTTGCGGTGCAGGAGCCCCGAGAGATGCAGCTCCCCGGCCAAATGCCGGACACGATCTTTAATCTCCTGGCGGGGCAGTCGCCGGACTTTAAGGCCGTAGGCGATGTTATCGCCCACATCCATGTGGGGGAACAACATGTAATCCTGGTAAATAAAGCCCAGCGCCCGCGGATCCACACCGCTGATCCGACCGGCATCCGGCATGGCCAGGCCGGCCATCAACTCCAGCAGCAGCGTCTTTCCCGCTCCGGACGGGCCCATCACCACAAAGTACTCACCTTCGTTGACTTGCAGCCGGATATCGTGCAGGGAAAACTCTCCCAAGCGGCGGGTTACGCTTTCCAGGCGTATCATTTGCGCCGCTCCTCCACCAGCCGCAGCACCAGAAATACAGTCAGGCTGATGAGGATCAGCAATACGGTGACGGGCAGGGCGTAACGCAGGCCGAAATTTTGAAAGCGTTCAAATATCATGACCGGTGCAGTCATCGGGTGATAGGCCAGGATGACCACGGCGCCGAATTCGGAAATTCCCCGGCCCAGCATCATGATGGATCCCGAAAGGATCGACTTGCGCACCATGGGCAGGCTGATGGAAAAGAAGACCTTCCATGGGCCTGCGCCCAGGCTGCGAGCGGTTTTCTCGTAACGCTCATCCACCAAGCGGAAACCGCTTTTAACCGCGTTTACCAGGAATGGCACGGAAACAAAAAACATGGCCAGGGAAATGGCCGCTTCCGTACCCACCACCGGCAGGCCGGTGAGCCGGTGAAACAGTGATTGCCGGCCCCACACGGACAAAAGCGCGATGCCCGCTGCCGTGTGTGGAATGATGACCGGCAAGTCGATAATGCCTTCCAGGATGCGGCGGCCGGGGAAATGTCTGCGCGCCAGGATCCATGCCAGGGGCACGCCCATAAGCAACGCGGCCAGTGTGGCCCACAACGACGCGCGCAGGGTCAAGGCGATGGCGGCCCGCACTTCCGCATCCGCCGCCGTACGGGATAACTCCGTTGGGTCCACGCCCAGTATCATGCGCATCAGGGGCAGGGCGATCAACAGGATCAACAGCAAGCCGAATGCGGACAGCACCGTGGTAAAAAGACTGGGTCGCTTGGTTGCGCTCATATACGGTTTTACCTATTCCCTGCCGCCAAAAAAACCTGCCAATTCGCGGGGAAGCCGTTCCCGGAAATCAACCCGGGGCGGAAAAACAGGTGGCTGACCATTGGCATTGAGTATGTCTCGTCCCTCCCGGCTCAAAATAAATGCGATAAACTTTATGCCCCACTCCGGATGGATGGCCTTGCGGGGCAAAGTGATGCCGTATACCATGGGGGCACCGCGCATTTCTATCCACTCACCAGGCTGCTTGCCGGTAAGACGCACCCTGGCTGTGGCATAACGTTGCGCATGATCTGCCGACTTCAAGTTGATTGCATCCGGTAAAATCAGGTGTGCGGACTTGTGCTGTTCGGCCACGCTGCGGTAGATAAAGATGTAATCCAACTCCCCGGCTTCCAACAGGGCGATGAGGTCCACCTCCTTGGGTCGCAAGTTGCGCTCCGGCATGGCGGCACGCAGTTTTTCCGCCAAACCTTCGGCCGCTGGATCCCTTGAAGAATAGAAACTCTCGGCCAATTGCCATGTCATGAGGGTGCGGTATCCACAGGGGTCGGCATTGGGATCGGAGTGGCCGAATTCCACCTCCTGGCGCAATAGAACACGGTACCAGTTCTCGGCGTTGATTTCGCTGCGGTACTTGCTGTGATCACCGTACATGATCACCATTTCGTTGGATGCGAACTCAATGCACCAATCCGCGTGATCGGGGATCAGCAGGTTGCGAATCACCCGGGAATCCGCGGACCCCATCACCTCGGCGCTGCGTCCCAAGTCGCTGATCTGGCGCGCCGCGGTACGGCTGCCGTGGGCTTCCAATTCGACTTCCACGCCGGGGTAACGTTCCATAAACGCTGCGGCCATGGCCCGAAACGGAATGGACAGGGATCCTGCGTGCAGAACGCGTATCTTGACGGTTTCGGGTCTGGAGCAGGAGATCCCCAACAAAAGCGGTGTCAATACCAGAAACCACCAGCGTTTCATATACGCCTCCTGTTCAGGAAAGGAGGCCTGGGGCGATTCTCCTTTCCATGGCGTCGGCCAGACCGCCTTCCGGGAGGCCGGCGGGTTTCCCCCCCGGCCCTGTCGGCCCCCGCCGCATGGTCCAGGCGGACCGCAGCCGCGGGGGCTCGGAGAACGGTTTATTTTACACTCCTCCGGCTTGCCCGTCAACGCGACGATTGTACCGGCGGGATTTGACGCCTTTTCATGAATGGGGCACAATAGAAGGCCGCAGGAATCCACTTCTTGGAGGCAGGGCATGTACAGACCGCTCATCGATGCCGCAAGCCGTCTCGGCAATCGCCCGGCTGCAAGGTTGATCTACCTGGCAACGGCCTTGCAATTGATCCTCAGCGCCCTGGTCTTCCTGGTTGACGGTGGGCTTCCCATATGGCTGGTGGCGGCGGGCTGGATCGTCTTGATCCTGGCCGTGGGTATCCTGGCCCTGCGGGAACAGCAACGACGCAAGTACGAAGCCGCCCGGCAACGCCGGGAATGGAAAAACCTGCAGGTCCGTAAAACGATCCTGCAGGAGCGCCTGTCCGGGAATCCGGACTTTCAGACCGACTGCTCTACTTGCCGCCACCGGGGCAACGCCGCGGTTCCTTGCCGGGTGGAGGCTTCAGCCAGTGAACGCGCCTTCCGCTTTCACCGGGACGATCCCCAATGCCATTGCCTGCACTGGGACCCAAACGGGACCCCCTGAGTATATCGATCCCGGTTCAGCCACCTTTATTCGAACGCTTCGCCCTGAATAGTGAACTCACAAACGCTGGGATAATCGGAATCGGTATGCAAACGGACACGGACCCGTGCACGATGTACACCCGGTGACTTCGGCTTAAAGTAAATATCCCTCCGCAACCTGAAATCCCCTGGAAAAGGCTTAATAATGTCGCCTTTAATGATTCGTCGCATGCCCGCTATGTACTCGAAATTTTCCTCGCTCTGGCCGACGATCCGCACCGTGGGCTCCCGCCATGGATTCTTCCGGCTGTTGGTGATCAAAAAAGTCCGCACCGCCTCTTCCCCCACCCGGATGCGTCCGAAATCTGTGCCCGCTTCCACCATGGGTCGATTCTTGCCGCAGGGGATCACCCGGCTGCCGTCACCGCTCAACACCAGGTATTCCACCTGCCAGGCAGCGCCTTTTAAAAAGAAGGTGTACGGATTATTGCGCGGATCATTGCTGTGAATCCGCAGCATGCCCCGCTGCTCTCCCGGTTGATCGGGAGCAAAGGCAACCTTGAAAGTGAAGCCCTGGATTTCAGGTTTGTTAATAACCCGAATAGAATAAGGCTCGCAAGAGCGTCTTTTAAAGGCATTGTTCTCGCTGATTGCGATCTTATCGATCTTGAACGGCGCATCTCCCCGGTTGCGGATAACGAAGACAATGCCTTTTTCCGGTCCCCCGACCCAGGTTGCGCCGAAATCAGCTACCCCCCCGGGGGGAATGCGAATCTCACCATCCTTAATCATTACGTAGATATCCGGCCTGCCGGGAATCGGCCCGCCCTGGGGCGGCAAGAACACCGTTCCGGCCAGCCATGCAACAACAACCACAGAAAGTGTTGCTTTTATCATTCCTCCCCCTGTCTATTGAATAAATCAATTTCCCTATCTTTATCTGCATCAAAAACCCAAAAGAATCAACCGCAGAATCAACATGCTGCGGCCCCATCACAGCGGCTCAACGTGGCGTTCATTCACGCCAGCCTTTTGTTTGACCTTCCTCTCTCTGCGTTTTATGATCTTTCCAAAGGATTCCAGGGAGGTTCCAATGAGAATGGTACCGACGGTTTTCACCCAACCATTTCCGGAAACGGCTCAGCCTCGGACCGCGCCCGGCTTCCCCGTCCTGCTCAACCTGCTGGTTTTCAGCTTGTGTCTGACCATCCTCTATCAGGGTATGCGGGGGATTATGTACCTGGGCGGCTTCGTTGCCTCCGGCGGACCCTATGCCATCGCCCATCCCGCCCCGGGCTGGGTGTGGATCATCCCCATATCGGTGATCCTGGTGATCATCACCATCTTTATCGGCATCGGCCAGGGTGTGAAAGCCGGCGGTCCCAACCTCATGTTTCTCTCCTGGTCCGCCCTGTTCCTCGCCCTGGGCTGGAACTTTCTGGCATTCGGGCTGGGATTGCCCACTGACGGTAAGGCGGTGATCGGCTGGTTGATCTGCGCACTGCTTTTTCTGCCCATGGGCGCGATTCCTTTGTGGATTATCCTAACATCGTTCTTTCGTGATTGGGGAAAGAAACGCACCGCCGGCTCTTCCCTGCCCTGGGTTTTTCTCTGGATGCAGCTCCTGTGCGCCGCCGCCGGCATTTACCTGGGAATCGTTTTGTTCCGGGCCATCTCCCAATCCCCGGCCAACTGAAAATGCGACCAGCGCTTAAGTAGGTAACAACGAAGTCGCAGGATCGGCCGCCCCGCAGAACCGATGAAAGAATCTCGGCCTCCGGCGTATATGGTCAGTCCCGGAATCGCCCGTTTTTATTCCAGGCTGCCGATCTCCTTTTCCACCGCTTCCAGGATCTCACAGGACTTCACGAGCTCTTTCATGACCGTATGATCCGGGTAGAGGGGGCGATCGATATCGAGGAAATCCACGTGTTTCCGGATCACCTCTTTGGCCTTCGCCACGCCGGTCCCGAACTTGAATTCCCTGAAATCCAACGCCTGGGCGGCGGCCATCAACTCGATCCCCAGTACGCCGTAGGCGTTGTCCAGGATCTGGGTGTTCTTGATGGCGGTGTTCATGCCCATGGAGACGAAATCCTCCTGGTCCGCCGCCGCGGGAATCGATTGGATGGATGCCGGCATGGATAGGATTCTCTGCTCAACGATCTGCATGTCCGCCGTGTACTGGGACAACATCAGTCCCGAAAACATTCCGGCGCCCTTGGTCAGGAAGGCCGGCAGCCCCACACTCAAAGCGGGGTGATTCAAACGGTTCATCCTTCTTTCAGACATGACGCTGACCATGGTGATGGCCGCCCCGACCATATCCATGGGCAACGAGACCGGTGTGCCCTGGAAATTGGCTCCCGACAACTGCAGGTTCCTGTCCGGGAAGAATATGGGGTTGTCGCCGACACCGTTCAGTTCGATCTCGACCTGAGATCTGGCGAAAGCCAGGGCGTCATGAGCCGCGCCGATCACCTGGGGGGTTGACCGCATGGAGTACGCATCCTGGACCTTGCACTTGATTCGGCCGTCTACAAGATCCCCGCCTGCCACCATTTTCTGGATCGCTTTGGCGCTTCTGACCGCGCCCTTGAAGCCCCTCACCTCGTGCAAAAGCGGAGTATAGGGTTTCATGTTCGCTTTAAGGGCTTCCAGAGACATGGCGGCTGCGATCTCCGCCTGCTTCATCCAGCGGTTTGCATCGTAGAGCAGAATAGCCGACATGGCCGTCAGCAGGTTCGATCCGTTGATGGCGGCCAGTCCGTCACGCGCTTCCAGTCCGGGAATCGCGATTCCGGCCCGGTCCATGGCTTCCTTGCCATCCAACAATTCGCCTTTGTAGTAGGCTTTGCCCTCTCCCATCAGGAGCAGGGCGATCTGGGACATGGGAGCCAGGTCGCCCGATGCTCCCACGGACCCTTTCTGGCAGACAAAAGGCGTCACCCCCTTGTTGAGCATCTCGACCAGGGTCTGGGTAATGACCGGCCGGCAGCCCGAGTTTCCGTGGGCGTGCACGTTTATCCTGCCTACCATGGCGCCCCGCACAAACTCAAGGGGAGCAGGATCACCGATTCCGGCCGCGTGATTGTATACCAGGTACTTCTGAAAATCCTTTATCTGATCGGCGTCAAGGACCACTTCAGAGAACTCACCGATACCGGTGTTCACGCCATACATGATCTCATTGGCCACGATCTTTTTCTCAAGCATCGCCCTGCAGGTCTTGATCCTCTCCAGCGCATCCTTGTCCAGTTCCACCGGTTCATTGTGCCTGGCGATGCTGACCAGTTTTTCGATAGTCAGTCCAGATCCCGTCAATACGATTGACATTTAATCCTCCTTTGTAATAATCATGGACGTATAGACCAGGATGCCAAATTGTCCATGAAAGCAAAAGCGCAATATTCCCAAATAGCACCTCGCCTGGAAAAAGTCAACCGCATGCCCGTCAGCGGCGCAGCCGTCTTATCCTGGGCTTTATCCAGCCTTGGTGACGGAGATCCGGCCGAGTTGCCCCGGGGAGATTCCCTGGAGTCAATCAAAAAAGAAAACCCGCGCCAGGGATTGCATCAATCCATTCACCCATGAGTTTCTCGACGGAGATGTTGTTCGCCTTGGTCCTGATTGCCGGATTGGCCGCCGTATGGACCGCGGCATGGCTCTACCGGAGGGGGCAACGACGCTGGCTGCGCCATTACCTCTACTACGTCATTTCGTTTACCCTGCTGGAGTTTCTCAACCTGGTAGCCGTGTTCATTACCCGCAACACCTTGGAGGGTCTGCCGGCCCACCTGGTCCGCAAGTCCATCCTGCTGATTTACATCATCGCTTTTCCCCTAAGCCCCCTGCCTGTGTTTTTCATGCTGCTGATCGCCCTGGCCATCTGCGGCCTGGCAATGCCCCGTCGCTGGTACGTGTTTTTCTCTCTTCTGTACGCGATCATCGTGGGCTGGCAGATTGTGGGCGTGCATCATTTCTTTTCTTCTGATAATGAAGCGATCATTGCGGCCCTGGGAAAAACCATTAACCTGACGGCCATCATCGGTTTCTACTTGATTCTGACGGCAGCCCTCGTGTTTTCATTGCTGCGCAAACAACGGCCCTGGCGCATGGGCGGCACATTATTCGCCTTTACCACCCTGGCCGGATTCAGCCTGTACATTTTTTTCCCCTTCTTCCTGCCCTGGCTCTCAGAAGGCACTCTTCACGTACCCCTGCGCATTCTGCTTTTCTATTTGCAACTGCTCCCGCCCATGCTGGTCCTGGCGTATTGGCAACCCCGATTCCAGCCCTTTATTGATCCGCCAATACCTGAGGGTCATTCCATCCCCGCGGGCCCTTTGGCAAACCTGGGGATCACGCCGCGGGAAATGGAAATCATTTCCCTGGTGACGGCGGGATTAAGCAACGGTCAGATCGAAGACCGCTTGTTCATCTCCCATCACACCGTCAAGAACCACCTGCACAACATCTTCCGCAAGCTGAAGATCAACAGCCGCATGCAATTGGTCCATACGTTGCAACGCCTTTCAACGCCGCCGGAGTAGAAACAAGCGTCCGTCTTTCCGCGTATCCCCAGCGCAGGGAAACATGATATCCATTCTGATCATGGTGGTGTTTGCGTTCTTTGCGAGTTTTTTCTGTGAGCGCCCCGGATTCCAACCCAACGGATGCGGAAGCCATCAAGCAGGTCATTGTATCGGCTTACCAGGAAGGGCTGATCAAGGGCGCGAGGCAGGGCAAGGACAGCGGGACTGCCGGATATACCATTAACCTGAAAAATGACTGCAATAAATGAGATCAAGCGCCAAAAATCGTATTCTGTTTATGGGCGATAGGACAATATCGATGTGGAATGCCCGAAGGAGAGAGAACATGAAAACCATCAACTTCATGCTGATTGCAGCCATAACCCTGGGGCTGGCAACTTTCTTGCCCGCCGCAACTCCGGATGACTCCCTGCCGAACATCCGCTGTGAAAGCATGCGCGCCATCGGCTGGGACCATACTTTTGTTCCTCGCACATTCACCGCGGGAGACACGGTTACCATCAAATACCACCTGGTCAACGACTCATCCGCCGCCGCGGGCGCTTTTAACGTGGGTTTGCGCGTGGGGGGAACCATCGTGGACCGCAATGCCGTCAGCGAACTGGTCAACGGTGGCGAAGAAAGCGGCCAATTCACCTGGACCGCCGTCTGCGGACTCCCGGTGGAAGTGGTGGCGGACTGTGACGGCGCCGTAGCGGAAAGCAATGAAAGCGACAACATCATGACCGATCCCGGATTGACCTGCAGCCAACCAAACATTGTATTGCATCGCACTTCCTTCAGCGGTACGGATCCCGGACGGGTCAAGGCCGGTCTGCGTTACCGCTTCAGCGCCGATGTTATTGTCGAAACGGCCACGGCCAGGGACGTACGTGTAACCGGCGGCTTGGTCGGCGGGGCTATGCTGCTGGATCGCACCATCCCGGTGCTGCGTCCCGGAGACAGAGAAACCGTGGATTTCATCTGGGAAGTTCCCGAAGGTGCGAGCCGGATTTACATTCACGCCGACCCGGACAATGCCATTGCGGAATCAAACGAGGAGGACAACCGCTGGGGACTGGCCCTGACCGGCGTTGTCATCGAAACCAGCGAAGAGCGGTACGACTTGAGTCTGGTCTTGAACAAACCGGGCGGTCTTAGACCGGTTGGCGCCAAAATCCTGGTTCCCGCGGGCAGGGCCCTCACCATTTCCGGAAAAATCCGCGGTGCGACGGGCGCCATTCGCGACGTGAACATCGTCGGCATTGTCGAGGTCCAGTCAAACCGTCCTGAAAAAGTGTACGCCACTACCATCCACCGGATACAGACCCTGATCGTTCCCTTCAGTTTTTCCTGGACGCCGACCAAATTGGGAGACACCACCATTACCGTTAACGTTTCCCCCGGCCCTTATGCCACCGGCCGCGGCGTGCGGGACGCCAATCCGGCCAATAACACGGACAGCATTCAGATCAAAGTAATCAAAGCCAAACCGCTTATACGCAAAAGGTGATTTGCGATAATCATGCCTGCGGCGGTGTAAACCCGCAAGCCCCGGGATTCGTCTCTTTGAATGTACGAACCCTAAGGAGGCATGATGATGAATCGCAAATTAACCGCCCTTTTGGCGGTCCTGTTTATGATGGCCGGATTGCTCACGGCCGGTGTCACGGACCAAAAGAAAGCCCCAGCCAAGGATAAGCAGAAAAAATCCCGGGTGATCATTCTGGACGGGAATGACATTCGCATAGACCTGGGAAACCTGCGCCGGGATTTGAAAAATCTCACCGAAGTGGAACTGGATGCGGTACGGGAAGAACTGGCCGACCTGCCGCAGAAGCTGAAACAGGTTGAAGTGGAATTGGCCGAACTGCCGGCCCGCCTGAAAGCCGTGGAAAAGGAACTCGCATCACTTCCCGCAGTCATGAAACAGGTGGAAAAGGAGCTGGCCGGCTTGCCGGACACCCTGAAGGCGGTTGAAAAGGAATTGGCCCAAATCCGGCACCTGGACATCGACAAGATCGTTGCCGAAGCCCTTAAACCCCTGGAAAACCTGGACAAGCAGGTGGAAGAAGCCCTCAAGAAACACAGCTCAGAAAAATCCCCGCAATAGCGTCAGCGACTTTCCCGCCTTGGGAACACCTCCCGGCTTTTAGGGCCGGGAGGTATCCGATTTTTTTTGCATTAATTCTCTGAAGTGCGAGGGCTTCCCCTTCAGATATCGATCAAACCAATCCAGCAACAACCGCTCGTACAGGCGGCGGTGAACCGGTTCCCTCACTCCATGACCTTCATCGGGGAACCAAACGTATACCGAGGGCACGCCCTGCTTCTGCAAAGCCGTAAACATCTGTTCAGCCTGCTCGGTGCGCACCCGGAAATCGTATTGTCCGTGGATGATCATGGTGGGGGTTTTGAAATTCTTTGCATACCACAGGGGTGATTGTTCGATGTAGACCTGCTTTTCTTTCCAGGGCGGCCCCTTGAATTCGGCTTCGGGGAAAAACTGTTCGTCCGTGGTGCCATAAAAACTGACCAGGTTGGACAAACCGGCCACGGTTACGGCCGCGCTGAAGCGATCCGTGTGGCCCACGATCCAATTGGTCATGTAGCCGCCGAAACTGCCGCCGGTCACACCCAGGCGTTTTTCGTCCACAAAACCCATTTTAACCACATGGTCTACGGCCCCCATGATGTCCCTGTAAACCTGACCGCCCCAATCGCGCCAGATGGCACGGCTGAAGGCTTCACCGTATCCCAAGGAAGCACGGGGATTGGTATACACCACCACGTAGCCATTGGCGGCCCAGAGCTGGAACGAGAAACGGTAGTTCAAGGTGGACATCCCATGGGGTCCGCCATGAATCGACAGGATCATGGGGTATTTTTCGCCGGGTTTAAATCCAACGGGTTTGACTATCCAACCCTGGATCCGGGCACCGTCACTGGCCTTGAACCAGAACGCCTCAGCCGGGCGCACAATCCTGGCAGCCATGGCCTGGTCATTCACATGAGTCAATTGCCGCAAGCGCCCACGCTGCAGCAGGTGGAGTTCCATGGCATGGGTGTCATCACCCCGCAAAAGCACAAGGGCCCGGCCGTCCGGGGTCTGGTCCCAGCCGTAAACCACATGGCGGCCCGTCAAAATGCGGCGTAACCGCCCACCGGTCGCGGGCACTTCGGCTAGGCAATGGGCGCCCTCATTTCCGAAAAGGAAGCGAATGCTCTTGCCCCGGGGACTCCAGCGCAAAGAGCTCACACTGCGATCAAGCGAACCGGTGAGCACTCGTCGCGCTTTGCCGCGGGGATCCGCGGCCACCAATTTGTAGTTTTCACTCTCGTAGTTGTACGTAAAAGTACTGCGCCAGGCCAGGTGCCTGCCGTCGGGGCTCCAGGCCGGATCGTGATCAGGTCCCGGATTCTGCGTCACCTGGCGGGTTTTGCCATCGGCCAGGGAAACCACGTAAATGTTGGTGTCAATACTGTTCCACCACTCGGGATCCCGGTTGGAAACAAAGGCAATCTCGCGGCTGTCGGGGCTCCAGGCAAAATCGAAGTCCCCTTCATCGGAGCATGCGCCACGGGTCAATTGCCGCGGCTCGGCTGATCCATCAAGGGGAACCACGAATATCCGGCGGCGTTTGCCGTTGTCCCAGCGCCGGCTGTGGGTGTAGCGCAGGTGGGTAAGGTAGCGAACGTCCCCCAACTCTTTGCGCATGGCTTCCGGGTAGAGTTCACCGATTGCGGAGTGAAAGGCGAGCCAACGACCATCCGGGCTCCAGGCCGGATTGGAAGCGCCGGAGTCCAGCCGGGTCAGGCACCGCGCCTCGCCCCCATCCAGAGGCAGCACATAAATCTGACTCGTTTTGCCTTCCCGGCGAGCACTGAAGGCAATGGCTTTTGCATCCGGGCTCCAGGTGATACCACTTTCAACACCCGGATGAGTGGTCATGCGCCGGCTTTTACCGGAGGCCAGATCAACGACATGAATATCACCTACCCGGCGTTTTTTCTTTTCGCAATAGCGGGAAACCGTGAAAGCCGCGAAACGGCCGTCCGGAGACACCAGGGGTTGACCCACACGACTGAGGGCGTTCAGGTCATCCACGCTGACCGCGCGTTTTTGTGTTTCACCGCGCAAGGAAAAAGGGCTCATGAAAAACACGGTCAAGATCAGTAAAGCCGCTCGCATGCAACACCTCCTGGATGTATGCTTACTCTCAACGCCAAAGGCACATTAGCCTTGTCACAAAGCGTCAGTTTTCGCGCCGCAAGCCCCTGGATAAGCGCCGGGGCATATTGATCATGCGCGGCAGGTAGAACAGCATGACCAGCCCCAGGACCCCCAGGCCCGGCCACACCGCCCAGGCGGGAAGGGTGCCTCGTGATTCCAAAGCCACGGCCAGCAAGCCGCGGACCAGCAACAGGAATAACAAGGCCATGGCCGCGGCCATGGCGGCCATGAATTCGGCGACAAGCTCCCAATATGGGGCCTGGCTTTCAGGTGGAAGTGACAGGAGCTCCGCTTTGCGGGGCATGTTGATCCATCGGGGATGCTTTCGCAGCCATCCCATCCACCACCCCCCCGCCAACATTGGCAATGTGACCAAGACCAGCACGGCCACCATGATCAGCAATTCCAGCCGGGAACCGCTGCGGTTGGGGGTACCGTCAAAGGAATAGTTCATGGGCAGATCCTTGGGGAGTTTCGCCCAAGATTCCGCAAGCGAGAATCCCAGCAACACCAGAAACACCAGGGCCAGGCTTACCATGAACCGACGCCGCCCACCTGATTCTTCTCCTCTTCCCGGAACCATGCTTACCTCTTTCCCATTGCCGGGCCCTCGGTCGCCGCTGAAAATCAGCCGGCCCGGCCGTTTTATTCAGGAATCAGAATACCCCGGATGCATATCGGCGGTCAACCCGGCGGCCGGGTGGCGAGTAGATGGAATGATCGGGAGGTCTCATGAGTTCTAAACGCCGCTTGACGATGGTGCTTGCATGTTGTTTCGTTTTTGGGCTGTACGGCCAGGTCATGGGGAATATCGATTCCAAGAAGCTGAAAGCCATTGATCCGCTTGGAGATGAGGCGACCCTTTTGCTTACGGAAAACCTGGAGGACCTGCTGGCCCTGGGAAACGTCGAGTTTCGCAAAGGCAACTACCCCCAAGCGGCCCGGTGTTTCCTGTATTTGTTGCAACGGGACACTGACAATCCCGCGCTCATGTTCGGACTGGCCGAGTGTTACGCCCGGTGGGGGCATCCCCGGCGGGCGGGCAAATTTCTGCTGCATGCCGTCCAGAACGGCCTGGATGACGCGCAGCGGGTGCTTGCCTCAGGCGCTTTCGCCGCCCTGGCCTTGGAACCCGGCCTGCGCCGCCACCGCGCCACCATCCAGACAATGATTCGCAACCGCGGCCGGATGGATTTCGTCAAATCCACTCGCTTGGCATCCCTGCGCATCCATCTGCCGGCTCATTTCAAACCGGAGCAGACCTACACCTTGTTGATCGGGCTCCACGGCAGCGGCGGCAACGGCGCCAACTTCGCCCGCATTCAAAGACATTTCGGCAAACAGAAATTCATCTTCGCCTGCCCCCAAGGGCCTTATGAACAAGCGTTATCCCCCTTGGTTCCGGATCAGCGGTATTCCTGGGACCTGGAGACCCGGAACAAGGAGTTGTGGCGGCGTGGCGACCATTTGATTCTGGAAAACATCCTTGAAGTACAAAGATTCATGTCCGAACGTTACCACATCGCAGACACCTATCTTTTGGGATTCTCCCAGGGTGCGGCCTATGCTTGGGCCACGGCGATCCGTCATTCCGACCGCATTCGCGGGGTCATCTGCTTTGCCGGCATCCTGCCGCCTGCGGACAAGCCCTGGTCCCTGTATTCCAACGAACACCTGCGGGCATCGGCCCGGCGGTTGCGCGTGTTCGTGGCCCATGGCCGCCAAGACGCAGCCATTGGCTGGAAAAACTCCGAGAAAATCGCCAAAAAATTGTTGGATCTGGGATACGCTGTTGACTTTCAGCCATTCTCCGGCGGGCACGAACTGCCGCCGGCCATGCTCAGAAAGGCCGCCCGCTGGCTGATGAACCCCCCCCCTTCCCTTGCCAGCAAGAACACCCCTTGAGCCCGCATGCCTTTGCATTCCAGGTTGAGAATCAGTATATTTGCAGTCGTGCGCCACTGGTGACATGCCTTTATGCCAACCCAAAGGGCGGGATGTTGGCGCACACACGCATACAGGATTTAGCAACCATGAAAAACTACAGACCCGCAAACATGGCCAACTGGCAGGGACGCGTGGATGATCATGAAGATCCCGATGCATTCCGCTTCCACCAAGTAGTGCGAAAACTGGACCTGCGCAATCCGACACCCCCGGCGGATAAAGGTGCGGTGAACTTCTGCCTGCTTGGATTCCATTCCGACCTGGGCGTCTCTAAAAACCTGGGCCGCGAGGGCGCGGCAAAGGCTCCGGAGTTTATTCGTCGTGAGATGTCGAACCTGCCCTGTCTCTTTCCTGCGGATGTGCACATCTACGACGGAGGCGACATCATGCCCTTTGACGACTGCCTGGGAATGGTCCAGGAAGCCCTGGCCGCATTTGTGCGCAGAATCCTCGACATGGGTATGTTCCCCCTTGTCCTTGGCGGCGGTCACGAACTCGCTTATGGGCATTTCAACGGAATTTTCGATCACCTGGAAGGCCGCGGCCAGATCGGCATCATCAACCTGGACGCACACTTCGATTTGCGCCCCCACCAGGTGACCGGGGCCAACTCCGGCACCATGTTCTCGGAGATTGCAGAGGACCTGCGTGAAGAAAACCAGGCGTTGCATTACATGGCCGTTGGGATCCAGCAGAGCGCCAACACTCTAAGCCTGTTCAAGAAAGCCAGGGAACTGGGTGTCCATTGTATTCCGGCCAAGGAAATTCCCAACACACCCATGCCCGGCCTGTTGAAAATGATCGACGAATTTATCGCGGGCGTGGATCACGTGTACCTGACATTGTGCGCCGACGTTTTCTCATCCGCCTTCGCTCCGGGGGTGAGTTCTCCACAACCCCTGGGCCTGGAGCCGGAGACGGTATTGTCCATGGTGAAACACGTCGCAGCATCCGAGAAAGTCCGCGGATTCGATATCGCGGAAATACTGCCCCGCTTCGACGCGGACAGCCGCACGGCCAAGCTGGCCGCAATCACCATCTTCGCCTTCATCAACTCCCGGATCGGGGAAAAATTAATCAGCATCTGAGCCGAAGGGCCTTCTCCCCCTTCAGAATGGCCCGCGGTTCTATTGGCGGATCCGGTTGACCTGATTCACCTGCAGATCACGCACTTCCCAATCCGGAATTCCCGGCCAGCGGATGCGGACGCGGACCGGACCGGCATTGGCACCCAACCCCACATGGACTTTCAAGCTGGATTGGGCGCGGTTGAACCCGGCGCCCAGGCGGCGGTACCCCAATAACCGCCCGTCAGAATCAATCACTTCCACATCCGCGCCCAGGGCGTCCCGGTTGCACCCGCTGCCTTCCAGGACCAGGATGACGAAATCCCCGGCGTTCTCGGTCCGGTTGACCCACAGGCGATACGGACCGTTATGACCCGGGTTGAGACCGTAACCGTTGGTCATGAACAGATCCGGCAGGCCGTCGGCGTTGAAAAACCCCCAGACCAATTTATCCGCCTGAAACACGTCGTCTTCCGGGCCGTCCATGATGAGTGAAGCGTCCATGCATGCCTCACCGAGGTTGCGCAGCATGAAAGGCTCCCCGTTGACCTGGCCCGGTTCCCCCCCCCGGATCCCCGCCACGTCCAGGCGGCCATCGTTGTCCAGGTCGCAAAACACCACGCAGCGCGTAACCCCGGTATGTTGCAACCCGGGGCAATCCAATGCGGTGAATCCCCGGCCATTGTTGTTCATCCAGACCTGGTCCCGGATGGTCGCCGGGGGGCGCCATTCACATTGCAGGCGTTGCAGGTCGTGGATCCCCGGCGCCAGAATCTTGCCACGGATTTCTTTGTCATCATCCGCGTAGACCCATTCCACGCGCCAATACCCGGCGGCACCCAGCCAGATGTAGATTCCCGGATTGATGCGCTCGGGCTCACCATACGCGAAAGCAGAGGTAATCCGGGCCTGGCGGGAACGCGGGTTGCGGGCTCTGGAACCGATAAAGATGTTGTCGGGATCGCGGATGGTGAATCCCGGGGTATGCTGGATGAAATCGATATCGATGTAATCCCCGGGAATGCGGAAACGCAGGCCGTCTTTTTCATCATCTTCATGGCGTCGCACCACGCAGTGGATGCGTTCCGCTGATGCGGTGATGAAATCGTTGCTTATGCGCGGGGCGACACGCCCCAGGAATAGATCGTCGAAACCATCGTTGTCCAAGTCCCCGACCGCGGCGCAGGTAACACTGTGCTGTACCGGCAACACCTGTTCATTGCGAACATATCCGCTATCCACCCTTTCCATGATAATGGTGCGGAAAGTGCCGATGATCAAGAGGTCCGTATCGCCGTCCCGGTCGAAATCAAAGGGCACATCCAGACCCTCGGAGTTAAAGGCCTGGTTGAGCCCCAGGGAATCATCCGCTACGTAATCGATGCCCGCACCCAGGCTATGCCTGAAGTAAATGCAGTCATGCCCCTGACGGTACAGGCAGGTCATGAAGAGGTCGATCCGGCGACCATCCGCGGACGCCAGGGGGATGAAGTGGCGGGTGCGCCAGGCTTGGCGGGTCATGCCCGACCCGGCGCTGATGTTGCGGAAGGCCAGAACCCCGGTATCGGCCAGCAGGTTTTCGAGAACATGGTTCTCACAGCCCTCGCCGATGCCGTCCGATCCCCCACAGGCCATGACCAGGTCGCGGTCGCCGTCGTTGTCCAGGTCCAGGGGGGTGATGCCGTGCAGGTCGGTGCGCTGCATGTCCAGCAGCCAGGACATGTCCTGGAAAAGGCCGTCTTCGGTCTGCAGGAACACGGTGGGCACGTAGCTGTGATTGCCGATCACCAGGTCGTCACGGCCGTCGTTGTCCAGGTCGGCAACGGCGACCCCGAAGGTGGGTGACCAATGTTCCAAACCCGCTGCGGCCGTGGCATCGGCCAACACCACTTGGCTTACTTCGGCGGGTTCGGGTTCCGGTTCCTGAACCGGCGCGGGAATCTCATCCCGCACCCCCCGGCACGCGAACAGGCATAAGACTCCCAACAGCAGAAAAAAGCATCGCCTTCCACCCATACTCCCTCCAGGGGCAATTCTACCACTATCAGGGTTAAAACTCCCGGGAAATCGGCGAATATCAATTTCCCCGGGAGCTTTATGATGGCGGAATCAGGGGTTTGTCGGCAATGTGCGCCGCATCATGATGGTGCAGATGCGGGTGGGCTTGACCGTGATGGAAGTGGTAGCCCGCCGGCCCGCCTTGTCCCAGGCCGTGGCACGCAGGGTCATCGGGGACTTGGTTAAATACTTCTTGTCGATGTTGAACTCATAGGGCGGCGAGCTCTTGGTTCCGTAATACAATCCCTTGGCAAAACGGCCGGTGTCCAGGGTCACCTTGCGGATTCCGGCGCCGGCGTCGCTGGCCGATACGCGCACCATCAGGGTACGGTCCTTGCACACCGTCTGGTTGTTGGACGGGCTGTCGATGTGAACCGTCGGCGGATCGTTGTCGTAAATGAAGTGGCGGTAACTCAAGGTGCCGCGGCTGAAGGAGCCGTTGTCGTGAAAAACCACTTTCAGGGTGTACTCCCCCTGCGCCCGGCCCAGCATGCGCAGCATGAAGTGGACCGATGCCGCCGGCGGGGCTACCCCGTCGCGAAAAAATGTTTGTCCCCAGATACGGGATTCCGGGCCGTCTCCGGGTACACCGCGCTCGGCGTGTCCGGGGATCAACCACATGACACCCTGTTTGATGCCGTCGGGATCCTCCGCTTCAATGGCCACACCGATTTCCGGACTCGACGAAGTGCAACGGGCGATAAAACCCTCGGCCGGTCCGATCCAGCGGATTTCCGGTCCCGTTGTATCCGCGGGGCTGATCTGCGCCAGGCCCGCCATCATTAGGATCAACCCAAAAAGAACCAATGCTTTGGCGTATTGCATTATCTGCCTCCATTCAAAGCCGTTTGACTTATATACACAAGTTGCGGCCCGTTTATCTCGCTTAAAACTTGGCGAACACAGATTTTTTTTCGCTTACGCAAGGGCGCGCCATTCGCCTGATCGCCGGACAGGGAAGTTGAGGGAGTTGAGGGCGGACAAGAAGAACTGTTACCTAATTATCTTTGTTCCTGACACCTTTATCCACATGTTTTTTTTTGCTTCCGTGTATTCCCTGTGTTCCGTGGTTGATTATGACAAATGGCCGAATGGCTAATGGCAATTAGAAAAGGTCTAGACACTTTCCACCTGATACCTGTCTGCCCACCAAAGCTTTTGCGAAGGTGGGTATCCTGCCACCTGTCACCTGTTCTTGAATTTGTTGCGGATTTCGTGCTACGGATTTTTTTTATACCTTCTACAGGGCGGGTTTGAAACCCGCCCCTACATCGATTATTTTTAGGTATATAGGGCGTATGCCATACGCCCCTACCCTTCTATAACACCGCCGACAGCTTGAGGAAGATCGTGTGGCCCTGGTTGCTGACCTCGCCGCGCCGGGCCGTACCCTTTTGGTAGACCAGTTGCACGGCCCCGAAGGGCGGCTGGAAGCGGTATACGAACACCGCCTGGATGGTGTGCTTGGCAATGGCGGAGTTGGACTGGTAGAACAGCTTGAAATACAGGTCGCGGGTAAAGAACTGGGTCAGCCGGAGTATGTGGATCCAGGTGTTTTCCCCATTCGGATCCGGATCCAGCCACAGGCGGTTCAATTCGTACTCCAAGGCGAGGCTGCGCACCGGCTTGAAGCGGACTTCACCGCCGAACAAACGATACTCCCGGTCGTAACTGCGCCCGATTTCAATTTTCATCTCTGTGGACTGCCATTCACGGCGGTTGTATCCCAACTCCACTTCCAACTTGCGGTTATTAAAGTCTTTTTCAAAGCGTTTGAACTCCAGGTCGCCCTCCACTCCCAGGGAAAAACGGTTGGAAAGATCCAGGCCCAAACGCTGCCATACATCCCAACTGCGCAACACGCCATTGCATCCCCAGTAGATGTTGTAGTTGGAGTTGTAAGCCAACCGGTCAATGCCATGCTGCTTGATCCACCAGGTCTTGTCCACCGCCGAGTCCAACTCGTTGCGGTTGTCGTCGCTGATAAAACCCACGTGGTTGGCATTGTCGCCGAAACGCTCGCCCAGGTGGGTGAAGCGCAGGTGGATATGAAAGGTGGAGGAATCGTAACTGGGGCGCAGAAAGAACGCCAGGTTACGGCTGGAGAAATCCCCATAGCTGAGGGCCAATTGCCCGGTCAGGTTGACCTTCTCGGAGAAAAAATGCACCAGGTCGAACCCCAGGTTGCCGTGGTTGCGGCCGTTGGTGAGACGGTTGGCCGCCAGGAAGCCGATGGAAGATGAACGGAACACGTCGCGGCGCAGGCGCACCACACTGAAATTGGCATCCCCCAGGCCCAGTTCGGGATCGGCCTTGGCTTGGGCGCTCAGGGCCGAGTACTCCCAGCCCCCGCCCTTGCCGTACAGCTTGACGCCTCCGTGGATGTCCGCGATGCGGCGGGAGTAAAACAAGCGGATGCGCTGGCTGTAGATCTCCGACCCTTCCAGGAAAAAGCGCCGCTTCTCCTGCAGGCTCAGTTCAAAACGGGTGAGGTTGATCTCCTCTTCATCGGCTTCAACGGTGGCGAAATCGGGATTCACCGTGGCGTCCAGGGAAGCATTGCGGCTGAGGGCCACCCGGGCGTCAAGGCCGGCTTCCACGCGGGTTTTGCGTTGTTGCTGGATTCGCGTTGCCGCGTAGGGGATCAGGGTCAGGCGCCGCCCAGTGGCCGGCAGATCCAGTCTCCGCAACTCACCGAACTGGGAAACCCGGGTGTCCGCTTCCACGGGGCCGGTCCAGGTGTCCCGCTCCATTAAACGGGGAATAACCCGGACTATACCCAGGCCCCAGGTGCGGTCGCGGCCAGGGGAAAACTTGATGGATTCGAGTGGGATGGCCATTTCCGCGGACCAGCCCGTATCGGTGCGACCGGCGGCGCAGAGCCACTCGGCATCCCAGGCATCATCGGTGGTACGGCCGTTGTCGGCCAGGCGGCCGTCCATCTGGGCGCCCAGGGGATTGGTGAAAAAGTAATAGGCCGTGCGTTTGTCATGGAAGGTATCGAGTCCGATACCGATGCAATCGTCATCATATAGATCGCTGTCCCGGCGGGTGCGACTGGCCGCGATACGCGCCGGCTCAGGATCCTGGCAACGCACACCCACGTAAAGGTGGGTGCGGGAAAGCAGGAATCGCACCTCAGTGCTGAAGCGGGCGGGCTGTCCCCTGCGCGGCTCGAATTGGATGAAATCCTTTGCCACAGACGCTTTGCGCCATACCCCTTCACTAAGTTTTCCATCCACCGCGATGGTCGACGTGACCGCCAGGGCGTGCACTTGTTTGGTTGGCGCCTTGGCTCCCATAATAAAAAGCGGTATCAGATAGAATCCCAGCCAGAGCCCCGCAATGCAGCGCACCTTGTCACCTCGCTTGCCATCCATGATAACGGATAAGCAAAATAATTCAAATCCAACTTTATTGGCGATGTTCGTGCAGAAGTCCGGGAATCAAATCGTTCCCCGCCGGGAAAGTTATGCGGGCTAGATTTCCAGGACGGTGCCGGCGGCAACGGAGAGGCAGCGCTTTCCGAAGCGTTCGCGGAAAATGTGAACGCCCCGATCCCCGGTGCAGTGGGTGGGCGCCACTTGTTCCGCCCCCATCTCCAGGAGTGCGTCGGCGACGGCGTGAATCTCTATTGCGCCGTGATCCTTTAGATGGAATCCCCCCAAAACCAGAACTAGGGGGCGATCCGGCACCGCGTTGATTGCGGCCTGCACCATGGTCAGGATTCCCGGGTGGGAGCAGCCCGTCACCACGGACAGGCCGTTTTGCGTGTACATGGCCAGCGCCTGCTCGGGCATGGGCAGGCCCTTGTAGGTCCCCGCCACCTCACCGGTTGAAACCACGCCCGGGGCGATCTCCATGCCCGGGGCCACGGCTACGGGGCGGCCGCCCATTTTTTTCACGTCGTGAAAAAAACCGCGGCCGAAACCCGGGCAGGCATACACCCGGAGGCCTTGACGCTTTTTTAACAACAACCGCAGGCCGCCCGTATGGTCCCAGTGGTCATGGGAAATGACCACGGCACGGATGTCTTCCGTTGACACCCCCAGGCGCCTCAGGTTGGCCAGCAGCGGCCGCCCTTTCTCACCGGTATCAAAGAGGATGCCATCCCCCACCAGGCAGGCGAATCCCCAGCCGGATTTGAATCCGGCCAGCCCTTGGTTGTCGTATACCACTTCCAGGTGCATGCGCGCCTCGGGTATTGCAGCGGCCCGGCTACACAGGCGGTTCCAATGCGGCTTTCAATGTAATCGGCACGGTCGAGAGGGCCACCGATACCGGGCAGCCATCCTTGGCGCGCCGCGCATGTTCCAGGAAAGTCCCCGTGTCGATGCCTTGGACACTGCCCCGGACAACCAGGGTAATCCCGGTGATCTGGAATCCCGCCAAGGCTTTTTCCATTTTCACCTCAGCGCTGGTTTCAATCAATTCGGGGCGATATCCAGCCTCGGCCAACCCATGGGCCAGGGCCATGGAGAAACATCCCGCATGGGCCGCGGCGATCAACTCCTCGGGATTCGTGCCGGTACCGGCTTCAAAACGGGAATGAAACGAGTATTCCCCGGCAAAGGCCCCACTGCCCAATTGGATTTGTCCTTTTCCCCCGGGCAGGTCTCCCCGCCATTCAGCAGTTGCTTTGCGCACGATCATCTCTGCCTCCCACTTTGTATTTTACCTTTCATCTCATCGAATTGCACGTTCCGAATACGTTTCTTGCCCCCGGTTATGGCTAAGGATTTTACCGGCGATCGGATTCCACTCCCATCATGACTGGATCAGTCAAGGATCTATGGCCAGGACCCGTCCGGTACCTATTTTCACGAAATCCTTGCCGAATACTTCGGCCATGGCGTTGATCACATGCTCCCCGGTGCAATGGGAAGCGCCACAGCTTTGAACCTTCAGGGCCTGCATTTCGCGCGCTGTTTCTCTCGCTTCACCCGGACTGAGGCGGCCCAGATGGAAGCCGCCGAATACCAGTTTAACCGGCGCGAAGTCAAACAACTCGCGGGCGCGACGGATGATATTCAGGATACCCGGATGGGAGCACCCGGTGACGATCACCAAGCCCTTTTTTGTGTTGATCACCAGGGAATGTTCCCGGATACCTGCCCCCATCTCGCCGGTGGACCATACGCCACGGCAGAGGCGAACCGCTGCGTTTACGGGTACGGGAATACCGCCGCCGCGCTTGACCCGCTCCACCAGTTCAGGTGGAAAGGAAACGGGAAAAAAGACTTGCGGATGATCCGTTTTCTGCAACGCCCATTGCAACCCTCCCGTATGGTCGCCATGCTCATGCGAGAGAACGATCATTTCCGCCTTGTTTACTGGAGCCTTGAGGGCGTCGACGTTGGCCGCCAGAATGTGCGGACGCGTCCCGGTATCGAAGAGAATCGTCTTCTCCGTCCCCTCGATAAGGCAAGAAAATCCCCAGTCCGTGGTGGTACCGGTTTTGTAGCGGTAGTTGTCGTAAAGAACGGTCACGGTGACCGGCGCGGCTATGGTTTCGCTGCGCCGCTGAACCGCTTCATCTCCGGCTTCTAAAGCCGACAGACAAACCAGAAATCCCAGCAAAACAACAATCCATGAATTGTTCTGATGCATACCCTCGTCCGTGGTTGGCGGGGAATCCCCGCTGGCTTCCCATTCAGATATACGGGATCAATGCCACGTAGGTTGCCGCTTACGCAGCGAGTGACATCAATCACTTCGGTTTGGGGCGTAGGTGATCAGGTTGGCGGCAGTTGAATGCGGAACCCGTCCAGCCACAACTCACCGTCTTCATCCTGGATGGCCATTACCAGCAGGTCGTCTTTTACGGCCGTGGCCTGGATCGATTCCCCGGTAGCTACGGAACACTCTCCATGAATGTATTTCATTATCGACCTCCCCCCCGGTGAGTGGGGCTATTCACTTGGACACGAATTGCGTTCCAAGGGTTGCAGGACCGGAAAAACTAAACTTCGCAGTCGTCCAGGTGGAGGGCTTCAAACTTGGGTTCGCCTTTTATGATGGTGACCCCGGCTGAGTGCACGGCATGGGGGAAACGCAACCGCAAGTCCTTGATGATATCGTAACCGGTTTCGCCGGACCGGGTGATCAACTCGAATTCGAAATCGAAGGGACCGATGGTCCGCAGCAGGTAGATCACCCCGGATTGGGCCTTCAGGTAGTCGCGTATCCTTTGCAGGGTCTGCGCTGAAGTATCGGTGAGTTTCAACAGCACTTTCTGATACATGTACCCCACCCGGGCGAAATCGATACGCACGTTGTATCCGATGATAATGCCTCTATCTTGAAGCTTCTGAATGCGGTTACGCACCGTTGAGGGCGACAATTGCAGTTGAGCGGCCAGTGTCTTCTGAGTTGCGCGTCCATCTCGGTTGAGGCTCAGCAGAAGTTTGCGATCAGTTCCGTTCAAGGTGCATGCGGAATGGAAAACCCCGAAGTTCAGGGAACGATCCGGAGGCAATGGCGGCTCGAGAAGGAAGCCGTATGGAAGGTACTCGATGTGGGTGGCTACGGAAAAGGACTTTTCCTGGATGAAGTTGCCGAATCGCGAAATCACGTCGTCCAATACGGACTGGAATTCGATGATGTTTTTGCTCCAAGAAACAAAAAACAAGTCGTATTCACCTTCCAAAAACAAAACCCAGGATATGGCCGGGTGCTCCGTGAGGTAGCGGCGCAACTCCTCTTCTTCCTTGGGCTGGATCTTGTGCAGTTTCAGGAAAACGCGATAATGGGTCATTCCCAGGCGATAGATGTCGATCACAGCGTAGTAACTGCAGATCACCCCTGAAGTTTCCAGACGATTGAGAATGTAACTGACCGCTTGCTTGCTCAAGCCCACCTTGTGGCCCAGTTCGGTAAGCGAGGCTCGGCCGCACAGGCTAAGGTGGTACAATACCTGGCGTTCACGGGCGGTCAAGGCGTAATCAGGCATCCACACCATGTTTGACATTAATTAGATAGTAACGCAAGAAGATCGGAAAGTCAAATCCATTTCATTTTTTTTCGACATTTCTTCACTATCTTGCGCTTGATGGAAACAAACGGATATGCTAGAGTGTGTGCGGGCGGGATCCTCCGCTGCAAGGAGTCGACATGAGACTGGAGCAACATCCCATCCTGGAATTTCAGCGCGGCCGCCGCATCAGCATCGATTTCGAGGGCCGTGAAATTCCCGCATTCGAGGGTGAACCCATTGCCGCCGCTCTGCACGCCGCCGGGATTGACACCCTCTCCCACAGTGTCCGCGCCCATGCTCCACGCGGCCTTTTCTGCGCCATCGGCAAATGTGCCGCCTGTGTCATGGAAGTGAACGGGGTGCCCAACGTTCGGACGTGCATTGAGCCCGTGCGGGCGGGAATGCGCGTGCGCAGGCAGTCGGGGCGGACACTCAACAGCATGAGTGCGGAGAATTCGTCGCCGCGATTTCATGCTTCGGAAACCATTGAAACCGACCTGGTTATCGTGGGGGGTGGGCCAGCCGGCTTATCCGCAGCCATTTATGCGGGCCGCTTCGGACTCAGGTCCATCGTGGTTGAAGAAAACTTTCTGGTGGGCGGGCAACTCATCAAGCAGACACACAAGTTTTTCGGCAGCCGGTCTCATTACGCAGGAGTGCGCGGCGTGGATATCGCCAAGATCCTGATCCAGGAAGCCTTGGAAGCCGGTACCGAGATCTGGACTTCATCCTCGGTCATCGGCTACTACCCGGAACGAACCCTCGGGGTGATCCGCAACGGTCGCTACCTGCGGGTCAATGCCCGGAATATTCTGGTGGCCACGGGCGCTTCGGAAAAGATGATCGCCTTTCCGGGCAATGACCTGCCGGGTGTTTACGGTGCCGGCGCCATCCAGACCCTTATGAACGTGTACGGCATCGTACCGGGAAAGCGGGTCATCATGGTGGGTGCCGGCAACATCGGTGTGATCGTGGCCTATCAACTACTCCAGGCGGGAGTCCAGGTGGCGGCGGTTTGCGAAGGCATGCCCCGGGTCGGTGCATACCTGGTTCACTCGGCCAAGCTATTAAGACTGGGTGTCCCCATCCTGACCGGCCACACCGTATCCCGGGCATGGGGAAGCGAACGCGTCGAAGGCGTGGAGATCCGGGCCGTAGATGACAAATGGCAACCCATCGCCGGCACGGAAAAGCGTTTCGAAGTCGACACCCTTGGCCTGGCCGTGGGCCTTTCCCCCTCGGTTGAACTGCTGGCCCAGGCCGGGGCGCAAATGCGCTGGGTGCCCGAATTGGGCGGCCACGTGGCCTGGCACGACGAACACATGCAGACCTCCATCCCCGGCGTGTTCGTGGCCGGAGACGTGGCGGGCATCGAAGAAGCTTCGGCTGCGATGATGGAAGGACGAATCGCCGGCATTCACGCAGCCCGGCGCGTACGGGGCCCTTCTCCTGAACTGGATTCCGTGCACAACGAAGTGGCCGCTGAGTTATCCGTCCTGCGGGACGGCCCCTTCGGGGAAAAGGCACGGCAGGGCAACCGGCGCCTGCAGCAGGAGGCATGACCCCATGGACTGTACGCGATTGGGCTGTTTCACAAACGATTGCATAGATTTTCCCCCTGAAGAGCGGCTGCGTCAGAAACCCGTGGCCGTATTGGAATGCAGCCAGAAGATTCCCTGCAATCCCTGCGTGGATGCCTGTCCCGTCGGCGCCATCACCGTGGGCGACAACATCAACGACATCCCCCGCATCGACTTTCAGCGCTGCACCGGCTGCGGCCTCTGCCTGGGGGTATGTCCCGGTCTATCCATCTTCCTGGTCCACCGCCGGGATGATTCCGGTTGGCTCACCCTGCCGTATGAACTCATGCCACCGGAAGAAGGCGAGATTGTCGACCTCTTGGATCGCAGGGGGAAATCCGTTGGGCGCGGCGTGGTGGAGAAGATTCGCCGCTTAAAACAACATGACCGCACCCTGTTGATCACGCTGCGCATGGCGGGAGAGCTGATCAACAGCGTACGCGGTTTCCGGAGGACGGCATAATGGAACGCATCGTAATCTGCCGTTGCGAAGACATCACGGAAGATGAGGTCCTGGCGGCCATCCACAACGGTGCCACCACCATGGAGGAGCTCAAGCGGGTGTTGCGCGTCGGCATGGGCCCCTGTCAGGGACGCACTTGCGGACCGTTGATCCGCTCAATGCTGGCCAGGGAGTTGGGCGAACCCGTTCATGCCATCAGGGAATGGTCACGCCGGCCGCCCCTGAAGCCCGTTCCCGCAGGCACCTTCTTCCGGGGAGAGGAATCATGAGTGTTCTCACCTGTGACGTGGCCGTGATCGGCGCCGGCATCATCGG
>Ga0272443_10000311_pt1 | contig 92814 bp, 107 predicted proteins | sample SSMAcet12_FD_193581 | JGI IMG/M metagenome (GOLD analysis project Ga0272443, IMG submission 193581) | Marine sediment archaeal communities from Little Sippewissett salt marsh, Falmouth, MA, United States - SSM-Acet-12 | ecosystem: Environmental > Aquatic > Marine > Wetlands > Sediment ...
TGGCGACAGCGTGAACCTGACGGTGGAGCTGATCACGCCGGTTGCGCTGGAGAAGGGATCGCAGTTTGCGATCCGTGAAGGCGGCCTGACGGTCGGCGCCGGCGTGATTACGGAAATTCTGGAGTAGGTGACATCGATGGCGAAACAGAAAATCCGCATTCGGCTCAAGGCATATGACCATCGAGTGCTCGACCAGTCAGCGACTCGCATCGTGGAAACGGCTGAGCGAACCGGCGCCAAGGTCGTCGGCCCGGTCCCGCTCCCCACGAAGATCGAACGCTTCACCGTGCGTCGTTCGACGTTCATCGATAAGGACTCGCATGAGCACTTTGAGATTCGAACGCATAAGCGACTGATTGATGTGCTCGAACCGGATACGAAAACGATTGATACGCTCATGCGGCTCAATCTGCCGGCCGGTGTGGATATTGAGATTAAAATCTAGTTTGGATTGCTGATAGCAGGCGTGCGGGCTGTTGAGCGTGCGCCTGCTGGAAAGCTCACGTAAGAGGCAAGCTGCGGGTGGACCACCACATAAGCTGCTCTGCCGGGGTTGCCTGACTGCGTGAAGCTGGGGATGATGCGGCCAAAGCCCTGGTTGACAGTCCCCCTTATCTTGATCGTTAGGAGAAAACGCATGAAAGGGCTGATTGGGAAGAAGATTGGCATGACCCAGATCTTCGATGACGCCGGGAACGCTGTTCCGGTGACACTGATCGAAGCTGGGCCTTGTTACGTCACGGAAATCCGGGAACCCGCGCGCAACGGCTACAGCGCGGTGCAGCTCGGATTCGGTGATGTCAAACCGCGCCGGATGAGCGGCGGTGAACTGGGGCATTTAAAACGAAATGAACTCCCCCCGCTTCGCCATCTGCGCGAGTTCCGCGTGAAGGATCTCGTTGAACTCAAAGAAGGCGATAAGCTGACTGTCGAGGTTTTCGAAATGGGAGACCGTGTGGACGTCATCGGCGTGAGCAAAGGCAAAGGCTTCGCCGGCGGCATGAAACGCCATGGCTTCGGCGGTGGGCCCATCACGCACGGTCAATCCGACCGACAGCGTTCTGTCGGTTCGATCGGCGCGACATCGACCCCCGGCCGTGTGTTTAAAGGCATGCGCGGACCCGGCCACATGGGTTCTGCCCGCGTCACGTCTCAGAATTTGAAAGTTGCCCTGGTGGATCAGGACCGCAATTTACTTGGTGTCCGCGGCAGCGTGCCCGGCCCGCGTGGGGGGCTCGTGATGATCCGCGAAGCCCGTAAGCAGTAGCCCAGTCGGAGTGAATGTACGATGAGAGTGAATGTACTCAATACGAAGGGCGAAAAGGTCAAAACGACGACATTGCCGAAAGAGATCTTTGAGGCCCCGGTCAAGAAAGAACTCATGCATCAGGCGTTTGTCCGTCAACTGGCCAACGCCCGCGCAGGAACACACAGCACCAAATCCCGCGGAGAAGTCCGCGGCGGTGGAAAAAAGCCCTGGCGTCAGAAGGGCACGGGTCGAGCCCGTCAGGGTTCGCGTCGGGCTCCGAACTGGGTCGGCGGCGGTAAAGTACACACGCCCAAGCCGCGTGATTACAGCAAGCGCATGCCGCGCAAGATGCGGCGTGCTGCGCTGCGCTCCGCGCTCACCGTGAAGGCCGCCGAAAAGCAAATCGTCGTACTGGACGAACTGTCCCTGGATGAGCCCAAAACGCGTGAGATGGCGGCGATCGTCAAGACCCTTGCGGGCGACGAAAGCGCATTGATCTTGCTCGCAGGTGAGAATCCGACGGTCGAGAAATCGACCCGCAACCTGAGAGAAGCCAAGACGCTGCGCGCCGGCTATCTGAACATCCGCGACCTGCTCGGTTTCGACCAGCTCATCATCCCGATGGATGCGCTGGACGAAATCAAGACCAATCTGGGCGATTGAGGAGGAAACTCATGACGACAGCGTATGACATCCTGATCCGCCCGATTATCACAGAGAAATCCAGCTACCAGAGTAGCAAGCTCAACCAGGTTGTGTTTGAAGTTCATGCTGGTGCGAACAAGCAGCAGATCAAGGATGCCGTTGAGAAAGTGTTCGATGTCACGGTTGTCAGGGTGAACGTGATGAACATGCCTGGCAAGCGATCTCGTCGAGCACGAAGCAGACAATTGAAGATGCGCCGATCCGGCTATAAGAAGGCGATGGTTACCCTCGCGGCCGGCGACAGCATCGATGTATTCGAAGGGGTGAAGTGATGGCGGTCAAGACCTATAAGCCCACCTCTCCCGGTCGACGAGGTATGACGGGCCACAGCTTTGAGGAAATCACCCGCAGCAGGCCTGAGCGATCGCTGTTGATCTCTCGTGGCAACCGGGCGGGACGCAACAACTATGGCCGAATAACCGTGCGTCAGCGCGGTGGCGGTAATCGGCGGCACATCCGTGTGGTCGATTTCAAGCGCACGAAGCGCGACATCCCCGCAAAGGTGGCGGCGATTGAGTATGATCCCAATCGATCCGCACGCCTGGCGTTGCTGCACTATGCAGATGGCGAGAAGCGCTACATCATCGCACCCCTTGGCCTTAAGGTCGGAGACATGGTGATGGCGGGACGCGACGTGGAAATTCGCCCGGGTAATAATCTCCCGCTTGCGAACATTCCCCTTGGTACGCTTGTGCATAACATTGAACTATCCGAAGGGCGCGGTGGCCAGCTGGTGCGTGCGGCGGGAACGTCGGCGCAGCTGCTTGGCAAGGAGGGTCGCTTCGCGGCCATCCGCCTGCCTTCAGGTGAGGTACGCCGGGTACGGCAGTCGTGCACCGCGACCATTGGTGAGGTTGGCAACCCGGATCATGGCAACATCAAGCTCGGTAAAGCCGGACGCAAGCGCCACATGGGCATCCGCCCAACCGTGCGCGGCTCCGCGAAAAATCCCAACGACCACCCGCATGGTGGCGGCGAGGGACGGCAGCCGATTGGCCTGCCAGGACCGAAGAGCCCGTGGGGTAAACCAACCCTGGGCAAAAAGACACGCCGCAATAAATCGACGGAGAAGTACATCATCCGTCATCGCTCCAAGCGGCGCCGGTAAGCGCAGGCTGCAGGAGGCAACAAGATGTCACGTTCGTTGAAAAAAGGGCCATTCGTTGACCCGAAACTGCTGAAAAAAATTGAAGAGATGAATGAGCGCGGGGATAAGAAAGTTATCCGCACCTGGAGCAGGGCGAGCACAATCTTTCCCCAGATGGTAGGCCATACGATCGCGGTCCATGACGGGCGCCGCCACGTTCCCATCTACATCACGGAGAACATGGTGGGCCATAAACTGGGCGAGTTTGCCCCGACAAGGACCTTCCGCGGCCACATTGGTCGAGACAAGACCACAGCGGCGAGGTGATGATGATGGCAGAGACGTTTGACATCAAAGCCACCGCGCGCTTCGTCCCCATGTCACCGCAGAAAGTGCGCCTTGTGCTGGATCTGGTGCGGGGCATGCCGGTGATAGAGGCGATCGATGTGCTCAACTTCACACCCAAGGCCGCGGCCAAGCCCGTGGGGAAGCTCGTTCGTTCGGCCATGGCCAATGCGGAAGAGAATTTCGGCATTAGCCGGGACGATTTGATTGTCCATTCCATTTATGCGGATAAAGGTCCTGTGCGGCGTTGGCGACGTTTCGGCGCGCGCGGCCGTTTCAAGATTATCCGCCGTCGGTATTCGCATATCACTGTCATCCTGCGCGAGCAGGAGGCAGCAGCGTAGTCATCATAGGAACATTCGGTCGATCCCACGAGGATCATGCCGAAAGGAGTAAGCATGGGGCGCAAAGTACATCCCATCGGTTTCCGTCTCAAGGTTAACAAGACCTGGGATTCGCGCTGGTTTGCAAATCCAGACAAGTACGCCGACCAGCTGCACGAAGATTACGCCATCCGTCAGATGGTGTTTGGAAGTGCAGACCGGGCGGGCATTGCCAAAGTGGAGATCGAGCGATTTCCCAACAATGTCCAGGTCACGATTCACACCGCCAAGCCGGGCATCGTTATCGGCCGCAAAGGTGCCAATGTCAAGGAGCTGCGGCGCAAGCTGCAGGAACTAACCGGGACGAAGATCAAGCTGGATATCAGTGAGATCAAGCAGCCAGACTTGAATGCCTACCTGGTGGCAGAGAATATCGCCAACCAACTTGAGCGGCGCATCAGTCACCGCAGGGCCATGCAGCGTGCAGTTGGACAGGCCATGCGTCAGGGTGCCGAGGGCATCAAGATCATGGTTTCCGGACGGCTGTCAGGAAGCGAAATGGCGCGACGCGAATGGGTGCGTGAAGGCAGGGTGCCTGCTCAGACGCTGCGGGCGGACATTGATTTTGCTCGGGCAGAAGCGCTGACCACCTACGGCCGTATCGGCGTCAAGGTCTGGATTTACAAGGGCGAGATTCTTCCGGAAGTTGACGAAGAACAAGAAGCCATGGATGTGTATGTCAGCGAATGAGCCTGGCGCTCGTCAGCTGTGAGGTGCAAGGATGTTAATGCCGAAGCGTGTTAAGTATCGAAAACAATTTCGCGGGCGCATGAAGGGCAAGGCTAACCGCGGGACCGACGTCACCTTTGGTGATTATGGTCTGCGCGCGATGGAGCCAGCCTGGGTGAACGCTCGCCAGATTGAAGCTGCGCGCCGTGCGCTGGTCCGTTACATGCGTCGCCGCGGCAAAGTATGGATCCGGATTTTCCCGGACAAGCCTGTCACCAAGCGGGCGGCTGAATCCCGCATGGGTAAGGGAAAAGGCGCGGTGGACCACTGGGTCGCCGTTGTCCGTCCCGGCCGCATTCTGATTGAAATTTCAGGTTTGGACGAGGAAGCAGCGAAGGAAGCGCTTCAGCTGGCTTCGTACAAGCTCTCTGTGAAGACCAAGTTCGCGATGCGAGATGGTCTCGGAGGGGAGTCATGATGAAGGCGGCTGAGATTCGTAACCTGTCAGATAAGGAACTCAAGGAGCAACTGGAAACGGCGCGCGAGAACTACTTGAAACTGCGCTTCCAGCAGTCCACCGGACAGCTCCAGGACCATTCCCAGCTGCGGATTGCTCGCAAGGAGATTGCTCGTTTTGAGACCATCCTTCGTGAGCGAGAGATCGCTGCCGAGGCTGAAGGGAGTGAAGCATGAGCAATCAACGACGCCGTTTAGAAGGGGTGGTCATCCGGGCAAAATCCACCAAGACCGTTATGGTGCGCGTGGACCGAAGCTACCGCCATCCGCTGTACGGCAAGGTCATCCGGGGCGACAAGCGCTATATGGTGCACGATGAGATTGGCTGCCAGCCGGGTGATATGGTTCGTATCGTGGAGTCGCAACCGATTTCCAAAATGAAACGCTGGGCCGTTGAGAGCGTTTTGCGCAAGGCCAGTGAGGCGGAAGTCGCTGCATCGCAGGACGTGATTGAGACCGATGTTACCCTTGAGGAGGAGGCATGATTCAGCAAGAAAGCCGCCTCAAGGTGGCAGATAACACGGGCGCGCGAGAGCTGCTCGTCATCCGTGTGCTGGGTGGATCGAGGCGTCGCTATGGCCGCATCGGCGATATCGTCGTCGGTACCGTCAAGCAAGCGTCACCCCACGGGGCGGTGAGCAAGAGCGACATCGTGCACGCGGTGATCGTCCGCACAGCGAAAGAGTTCCGGCGGGACGATGGATCCTACATCCGTTTCGACGAAAACGCGGCTGTGATCCTCGACACCGATGGGAAAAACCCGAAGGGCACACGCATTTTCGGTCCGGTCGCACGTGAGCTGCGCGAGATGGGTTTCACCAAGATTGTTTCCCTCGCGCCAGAGGTTCTCTAGGAGGAGCGGCCGTGAAGAAGTCTTTGAATATTCGACGCGGGGATACCGTCCAGGTCATCTCCGGACCCGATAAGGGAGAGCGCGGTGAAGTCCTTAAGGTGCTGCCCAAACAAGGGCGACTGACCGTACAGGGCGTTAATCTGCGCAAGAAGCATCAGCGACAGGTCCAGGCGGGTGGGCGAACGATGAATCCGGGCATCATTCAGTTTGAGGCGCCGGTGGATGCATCCAACGTGATGCTCGTTTGCCCCAAATGCGACGAACCAACGCGCATTGGTATTCAGCGCGACGGCAAGGAGCGACGCCGGGTTTGCAAGAAGTGTCAGGCTGTCATAGACGCCTGAGGCAGGATGGAGTGCAGGACGAATGGCACATTACTTATATGAACGATACCGGGAAGAGGTCCTGCCCGCGTTGTTGAAGGAATTTGACCTGGGGAACCCCATGCAGGCTCCCAAGGTGGTCAAAATCATCGTCAACATCGGTGTGGGTGAGGCGCTCGACAACACGAAAGCGCTCGATGGTGCGGTGGAAGACATCATGACCATCACCGGCCAGCGACCGGTCATCACAAAAGCGAAGAAGAGCATTGCGAACTTCAAGCTGCGTGAAGGCCGATCGATCGGAGCGAAGGTCACCTTGCGCGGGCAGCGCATGTGGTCCTTCTTCGACCGGCTGGTCAACGTCGCGCTGCCCCGTACGCGGGACTTTCGAGGCGTGTCACCAAACAGCTTCGATGGGCGCGGGAATTATACGCTCGGGGTTCGCGAGCAGCTGATTTTTCCGGAAATCAATTATGACACGATTGACAAGGTTCGCGGGTTTGAGGTCACCATTGTGACCACAGCTCCGAACGATGAACAAGGGCGTCGCCTGCTGGATTTACTGGGCATGCCCTTCAGGAAGGGTGAGTGACATGGCGAAGACATGCATGCCGATTCGTGAAACCCGACGGAAATACAAAGTGCGGGTTCGAAACCGCTGCAAGATTTGTGGCCGGCCGCGGGGGTATTACCGCCGTTTTGGATTGTGCCGGATTTGTCTTCGGGAACAGGCTCTGGAGGGGAAGATCCCCGGGCTTGTGAAGTCGTCGTGGTAAGGGTTGGCCTGGAGAGCAGCAATGAGTGTATCTGATCCTATTTCCGATATGCTGACACGCGTACGCAATGCGGTCATGGCTGGTAACAGTGTCGTTTCACTGCCCAGCTCAAAGATCAAAGTCGCCATCGCGGGCATATTGAAAGAAGAAGGTTTTATCGAAGAGTACGCTGAAGTCTCGGATGAGAAGGGCTTTAAGCACCTGCGGCTGAATCTACGCTACGTGGGTTTGCGTCGTGAGCGGCGGGCCATCATCCAGGGGTTGCGGCGTGTCAGCCGCCCCGGTCGCCGGGTGTACGTGGGCAAGAAGGACATCCCCTGGGTGCAGGCAGGTTTAGGCGTGGCCATCCTGTCGACACCGAAGGGCGTGATGACCGGCGTACGTGCACGCCAGCTGGGCGTTGGCGGTGAAGTGCTCTGCGAGGTCTGGTAGCTACAACGGGTCCAGCCCCCGCACAGTCGGATCGGCCCGCTTACTGGCGGTGGCCGACTGGTATGGAGGATAAGGTGTCAAGAATTGGACGTATGCCCGTGCCCGTCCCTGATGATGTCAGCGTGACCATTAAAGGGACGCACGTGAGCGTAAAAGGACCGAAAGGCGAGCTTGAGCAGACTTTCCGGCCCGAGATGCGCATTAAGCTGGAAGATAAGGAAATCAAGGTCGAGCGGCCCAATGATCAGCCCCAGGTACGGGCGCTGCATGGGCTGACCCGGGCGCTCATCAACAACATGGTTGTCGGTGTAAAGGACGGCTTCGAGAAAGTGCTGCAAATTGAAGGCGTCGGATACCGCCCCGAACTGGAAGGGAAAACGCTCGTCCTGCATGTCGGTTTCTCGCATCCTGTGCGAGTCGAGCCCCCCGACGGCATCACCTTTGAGGTCGATACCCGTCCCCGCATCATCAAGGTGCAGGGCTATGACAAGGAACTGGTTGGACGCACAGCAGCCGACATCCGCAAGATTCGTCCGCCGGAACCGTACAAGGGCAAGGGCATCCGCTATTTTGGCGAGTATGTCCGCCGCAAGGCCGGCAAGGCAGGCAAGGTGGTGGCGTAACATGGCGAAACGTACACGAGAACAGATGCGAAAGCACCGCCATACGCGCGTGCGCAAAAACCTGGCGGGCACAACAGAAACGCCGCGCCTGAATGTATATCGAAGTCTTACCCAGATTTATGCCCAGGTGATTGACGACAGTCATGGCAACACCCTGGTGTCCGCTTCCTCCATTGACCCGGACTTGAAGAGCAAGGTCAAGGGGAAGACAAAAACCGAGCAAGCCAAGCTTGTTGGTGCGCTGATTGCTGAGCGTGCGCTCGCCAGCGGCATCAAGTCAGTGGTCTTTGACCGCGGTGGATACCGCTATCAGGGCAGGGTTCGGGCGTTAGCTGAGGCCGCGCGTGAAGCGGGGCTGGCGTTCTAAGCCCGAAGGAGAGCGTAATTGTGAAGAGAAGCAATCGAAATCGCAGGGAAGTCGAAGAGCTCGACGAGCGTGTGATTGATATCGCCCGCGTGGCCAAGGTTGTCAAGGGCGGCCGCCGGTTCTCCTTCCGGGTGACCGTTGTGGTCGGCGATAACAAGGGCCGTGTCGGCATCGGCGTTGGCAAGGCACGCGGTGTGCCGGATGCCATCCAGAAAGCCGCGGACAAGGCGCGCAAATCGATGATCCGCATTCCCATTGTCGGGACTACCATCCCGCATGAGATCACGGCAAAGCGCAGCGGTGCAAAGGTGATGCTTAAGCCTGCGTCCCCGGGGACAGGGGTTATCGCAGGCGGCGCCGTGCGCGCGGTGCTGGAAACAGCCGGCGTGCGTGACATTCTCACCAAGTCGCTTGGCAGCGCCAACATCCTCAACGTCGCCTATGCGACCATGGATGGTCTGGAGAAGCTCAAGCGCGTGGAAGAGGTGGCAGCAGATCGGGGTAAATCCCCGGAAGACCTGAAGCCCTTCTGGGAGCGAAAGCGGAATGGCTAAACGATCAACCAAGAAATCCAAGACCATCACGGTCACCCTGGTACGGAGCCCGATTGGCTGCCCCGAGCGCCAGAAGCGCACGGTGCGCGCCCTGGGCTTGCATCGCATCAACCAGAGCGTCTCGGTGACTGACAATCCCTCGGTGCGAGGCATGATCGACAGGATCGGTCACCTGGTGCAGGTAGAGGAGTAAACACGGATGAAACTGCACGAGCTAAAGCCCAATCCAGGGGCCCACAAGAATCGAAATCGTGTCGGCCGCGGCATTTCCGCAGGACAAGGAAAGACCGCCGGACGCGGCACCAAAGGCCAGAAGGCACGTTCCGGCTGGGGCGGGAAGCTGTATTTCCAGGGTGGTAATCTGCCCTTCTTCCGCCGCCTGCCTTTCAAGCGCGGCTTCACCAACATCCGCCGCGTGGTATGGAACGAAATTAATCTGGATCAGCTCCAGGGCGTAGAAGCGGGCACAGAAGTGACCCCTGAATTACTCCAGGAGGCCGGGATGCTCGGCAATAAAGCCAACCCTGTGGTTTTGATGGGGCGCGGCGAGATTGACGTCGCCATCAAGGCCAGGGTGCATCGCGTGACCAAGGGCGCCCGCGAGAAGATCGAAGCAGCAGGCGGATCGGTCGACATCATCGAACAAGCTTGATCGCCGAAAGGAGATTTTGATGAAACGCTCACCGTTGCGTTTCCTGTTCCTCTCACCCGAAATTCGCAACCGGCTGCTCATCTCCATTGCGCTGCTGGTGTTGTACCGCTTTGTGGCGCATGTGCCTGTCCCGGGTATCGACCGCGGGGCGATTGCATCCGTGTTGAGCGGATCCGGGCAAGGGCAGACGTTGTTTGGTTTGCTGGACCTGCTTTCGGGCGGTACGGTGTCCAACTTCTCCGTATTGGCGATGGGTGTGTATCCGTACATTACCGCCCAGATTATCATCCAGCTGCTCGTCCCCATCATCCCCTCGCTGCAAAGGCGTATGGAGGAGGATCCGCGGGAAGGTCGCAAGTGGATGGAGAAATGGACGATTTATGGTGCGGTGCCCATGGCAGCCTTGAACGCGATCGGCCAGATCCGGCTGTTTCAGCAGTACGCCTCCGGGTTGGGGAACAGCATTGTGACGACGCCGATTGGCCTCAATTTGCCTACCATCACCACCATTCTCACCATGACGGCGGGCACCATGTTTGCCATCTGGCTCGGTGAGCTCATCTCGGAATACGGTGTGCAGAATCAGGGTTTATCGCTGATCATCTTCGCGGGCATCGTCTCGCGCATTCCGATTAACTTCGCCCAGATTCTGAGCGATGAGGCATCCAATTTCTGGCTGACGCTCGCGGTGATCCTCGTGATCATGGTCTTGACCATCTTCGCGATTGTGTTCGTTCAGGAAGGTCGTCGCAATGTGCCGGTGATGTATCCCGGACGCCGCGTTGGCAACCGGATGTCGATGCCTGTGAAAGGCACCCTGCCGTTGATGGTCAATATGGCGGGTATGATCCCCATCATCTTTGCGCAGTCGCTGTTGACCTTCCCTGCAGTGGTCGCGCAGTTCTTCATCAACGCGGAGAATGAGACCGTTGCCAATATCGCCGTCTGGTTCCAGTCGGTGTTCGGCGGCGTCAGTGACGCGTACTGGATTATGTATTTCCTGATGGTGGTGGGTTTCACCTTTTTCTATACCGATGTGCTCTTCGCACAGCAGAATTACGGAGAGAACCTCAAGCGTTCCGGTGCCCAGGTACCAGGTGTGACCAAGGGGTTCGCGACCCAGCGCTACCTGACGCGCGTGCTGCGCAGGATTACCTTGCCCGGCGCGCTCTTCCTGGGTTTGGTCGCCATCATGCCCTTCCTGGTCGGCCTTATCGCCCCGCTGGGTGGATCGAGCTCCGGTCTGTTGCTGGTTTCCTCCTCGGGTCTGCTGATTGTGGTTGGTGTGGTGAGGGATTTGTACCGGTCTATCGAAGCTGAGTTGAAGCTGCGAGGCTACGACTCGGCAGTTCTCGTCCGCTGATACGGAGAGGATATGACCAACCAGTTTGTGGTGCTGCTCGGCGCCCCGGGCGCAGGAAAGGGAACGCAGGCAAAAAGCCTGGCAAAGGTGCTCGGTGTTCCGCATGTTTCCAGCGGAGATATCTTCCGTGCGAACCTTAAAAAGAAGACAGAGCTGGGTAAGCTGGCGGAGGGCTATATCTCCCGCGGTCAACTTGTCCCGGACGACATCACCGTGCGCATGGTGCAGGACCGCCTGGATCAGGCGGATTGCGAGGCGGGTTATATCCTGGATGGCTTTCCGCGCACGCCGGAACAGGCGGATGCGCTGGATCGTTACCTTGAAACCCGCTCGGCGTCCCTCGATGCAGTGCTGTACATCGATGTAAGCAAAGCTATCGTCATCGAACGGCTGGGTGGTCGCTGGATGTGCAGAGCGGAGGGGCATGTGTACCATGCCATTTACAATCCGCCGAGGCAACCGGGGATCTGCGATATTGACGGCTCCGAACTCTATCAGCGGGAAGACGATCAGCCTGCTACGGTTGTCAAGCGTTTGGATGTGTACCGGGCGCAAACGGCGCCGCTGATCGAGTACTACCGTGAACGTGGTCTGCTGAAGACGGTCAATGGCGACGGCAGCATCGAAGACGTGGGGAAGGCTCTGCTTGACGCGCTTCGCCCGGGCAAGGAAGACGAATAGGAATGCCTTGGCGTAGAGGTGTTGTCATCAAGAGCAAGCATGAGCTGGCGCTCATGCGCAAGGCGGGCATCATCAACGCCAGGGCGCTGGCGGCAGCGGCGGCAACTGCTGTACCCGGTGCAACAACCGCCGATATCGATGCTGCCGCTGTGGAGGTCTTGAAAGAGAATGGTGCAACATCGGCCTTCAAAGGCTACCCGGGTCCTTATCCGTACCCGGCGGTCACAAATGTGAGCGTGAATGAGGTGCTGGTGCACGGCATTCCCGGCTCACAGGAGCTGAAAGAAGGCGATATTGTCAGCATTGATTGCGGATCAGTTGTCGAGGGATTTGTCGCTGATTCCGCGCTCACTGTGGCGGTTGGAAAGGTGTCGGATGAAGCACAGCGCATCATGAATGTGACCCTGGAATCGCTGTATGCCGGCATCAACCAAATGCGAAAAGGCAAGCGCACCGGCGATGTCTCCGCTGCGATCCAGGCGCATGTTGAAAAGCATGGTTTTGAGGTGGTGCGGGAATACACGGGGCATGGGGTCGGTCGCAATATGCATGAGGATCCGCAGGTGCCCAATTATGGGCGGGCGGGAAAAGGTCTTCCGCTGCGGCCGGGCATGACCATCGCCCTGGAACCCATGGTCCTTATCGATACCTGGGAGACGGATGTGCTCGATGATCAATGGGCTGTGGCGTCCCGCAACCGCAAGATCACGGCGCATTACGAACACACCGTCGCCGTCACGGAGGATGGTCCTCTTGTGCTCACGGCGTGGGGTGACGATCTAGACGAAGACATCGTCATCCGTTACAATAGATACTTTGCGGGCCGATAGCGGCCAGAAAAGGAGCAGGAGGTCAAGATGAAGGTATCCTCCTCAGTGCGAAAGCGCTGCCCGAAATGCAAAATTGTTCGACGGCGTGGACGCGTGTATGTAATTTGTGACAATCCTAAACATAAGCAGCGACAAGGGTAGGCATCATGGCACGTATTGAAGGCATTGACCTGCCAAATGAAAAGCGGGTCGAGATAGGCTTAACCTATATTCATGGCATCGGTCGCTCCACGGCGCGGGATGCGCTTATGGCGACCAATATCCATCCCAATACCAAGATCAAGGATCTGACGGAAGAGGAAATCACCAGTTTGCGCGATTTCATCAGCCAGAACCTGACGGTGGAGGGTGATCTGCGGCGGGAAGTCCAGATGAACATCAAGCGATTGATGGAAATCGGATGCTACCGTGGCTTGAGACACCGACGTAATCTGCCGGTGCACGGGCAGCGAACCCGCACAAATGCGCGCACCCGCAAGGGACCGAAAAAGACCGTAGCAGGGCGCGGGCGCCGACGCGGCGCGACCAAGAAGTAGCAAGCGGTCCGACCTGCTGCTCAGTAGAGGCGGAATGGGGTTCCTTCCATCCCGACGGCTGTTTCGCCTCATTCTGCGCAGCAGGAAGCAGACTGCATTGAATTACGTGTAGAGAGGATAGGCAGAAACAGATGGCACGAAGACAACAGGGTACACGGCGAGCCGGTTCTCGCAGTAAGACCAAGCGCATGCTGTCCCGCGGCCATGCCCACATCCATGCGACGTTCAACAACACCATCATCACGATAACGGATGTGCAAGGGAACGCCGTGCTTCAAGAAAGCGCTGGCGCCTCCGGTTTCCGGGGTTCCCGCAAGAGCACACCCTTTGCCGCACGACTTGCTGCAGAGAAAGTGATGGTATCCGCGAAGGAAATGGGCTTGCAGGAACTTGACATCAAAGTTAAGGGACCGGGCCCCGGGCGAGAAGCGGCTATTCGGGCGATCCAGGCCTCCGAGGTCAAGGTACGCTCCATCAGTGATGTCACACCTGTACCGCACAACGGTTGCCGACCGCCCAAGAAGCGGCGCGTGTAGCCGATACTGGAAGGAACAACGGAAGAATGTCAAAGTACACAGGACCAGCTTGTAAGCTGTGCCGTCGGGAAGGCGAAAAGCTCTTCCTGAAAGGCCAGAGATGTTTCACCGCCAAGTGCGCGTTTGAGCGGCGGGGCTATCCCCCGGGTGAGCATGGGCGCATGGCGCAATATCGACGACGGCGCGTTTCTGACTACAGCCGCCAGTTGAGGGAAAAACAGAAAACACGCCGTATTTACGGCATCACAGAGCGACAGTTCCGCCGCTATTACCGGCTTGCGTTGAAATCGCGCGGTCAGACTGGCGAGAACTTGCTGCGACTGCTTGAGCGGCGACTGGACAACGTGGTGTATCGCCTCGGTTATGCATCCAGCCGTGCCCAGGCGCGCCTGCTCGTCACCCATGGTCACTTCAATGTGAATGGGCGCCGGACGGACATCCCCTCCATGCTTGTACGCGAGGGCGACTTAATCGAGGTCCGTGAAGGCTCGCGCAAGCGAACCTACTTCAAAGAGGTGGGTGACCTGGCGGAATCGCGCACGGTTCCCCCGTGGTTGGATCGTGATCTGAGCAACCTGGGTGGAAAGGTGACCCAGATGCCGGAACGCACCGACGTCGACGCGAGCCTCGACGAGCAGTTGATTGTTGAATACTACTCGCGCTAACCGCGCGACCGATCCGGTCACATGCAAATGTGATATGTGACATGGAGGAATAACGTGCCCGTAACCACCAACATGGTCATGCCGAAGATTGAGCGTGAGGCTGTTGCACAAAACTATGCCAAGTTCAACATCAGCCCCCTGGAACGCGGCTATGGCATCACGATCGGGAATGCGCTGCGGCGTATTCTCCTCTCAACACTCGAAGGTGCCTCGGTGACCTCCATCAGGATCACGGACGTCCCGCATGAGTTTTCTGACATTCCGGGTGTTCGTGAGGATGTTCTCCAGTTGATGCTGAACATCAAAAAGCTGCGGATGATCCTGCATGAAGGGGACTCTGCGCGACTGACATTAGAGGTTAAGGGCGAGGGCGTTGTCACAGCGGCGGACATTATGGCCCCTGCTGAGGTTGAAATTGTCAACCCTGAGCTGTATCTACTCACCGTTGATGATGAAAAAGCGCATATCGAAATCGAAATGACGGTCCAGCAAGGCCGGGGGTATTCGCCCTCGGATGAGCGTGGCCGGCTTCCCATCGGCGAACTACCGACCGACGCGTTTTTCAGCCCCGTACGACGGGTCCACTACGATGTAGGACGGGCGCGCGTGGGGCAGGACACCAGCTACGATCGCCTGATGCTTGAAATCTGGACTGATGGCACCATCAAGCCGGAGGACGCCTTGAGCAGCAGTGCTCAAATTCTGATGGCGCATGTGCGCGATTTAGCGGGTGTGACAGAAGAAAGCCTGATGATTGCTGAAGCGGAAGTGGAAGAGCCTGAACTAGCCAGCGAAGTATACGAGGCCCCGATTGAAAGCCTCGACCTCTCTGTGCGTGTGTTCAACTCGTTGAAGCGCACCGGGATCACCAGCGTGGGAGAAGTCCTTGATATGCTGGAGAAGGGTCCCGAAGCGATGCTGTCCATCCGCAATTTCGGTGAAAAGAGCCTGGATGAACTCCGGGAGCGTCTGATCGAGAAGGACTATCTGGAAGAAGAATCCGACGAAGAGGACGCGGAAGAGGCAGAATGAGGTACAGATGAGACATCGAGTTGCTGGAAAGAAACTAAACCGGTCGAAGGGGCATCGCAATGCCCTGCGCCGGAACCTGATCACGGAACTCTTCCGTAACGAGCGGATAAAGACCACGCGCGCCAAGGCGGATGCCGTCCGCGGCGCGGCAGAGAAGATGATCACGCTGGCGAAGCGAAGTGCGGATGCCGACGAAGCCGGCATTGTGCATGCCCGGCGTACTGCCGCAGCACAGCTGAACGATCCAGACATTGTGAAGAAGCTGTTTGATGAGATTGCACCCCGCTATATGGAGCGACCAGGTGGATACACACGCATCCTCAAGCTTGGCATTCGAGCTGGCGATGCGGCTGAGATGGTCTTTCTTGAGCTCGTGGAAGAATAGCCCGGCGCACGGCCGGAAACGGTGGGCGCCCATGGTGCACGCCGATGGAAACTTACAAATCGATCTTAGCCTATGATGGCACGATGTTCCACGGTTTTCAGCGTCAGGCTGATGGCGTGCGGACGGTGCAGGGCTGTGTGGAGGAAGCGCTGAGAACGCTCGGCTGGAGAGAGGAAAGCATCCTTGCCGCCGGACGCACCGATGCGGGTGTTCATGCCCGTGGCCAGGTGATCAGCTTTCGTCTTGCGTGGAAGCACTCTCGCGAAGCGCTGCTCGCAGCGGTCAACGCTGCGCTTCCACAGGATGCAGCGCTGCGCAGCTGCGACATCGCTCCGGCGGATTTCCATCCCCGTTATGACGCCCGGAGCAGGATGTATCGCTACACACTTGTGGTCGATGCCATCCGCAGCCCGCTGGATGAGGTGTACGCCTGGCGGCGGCGGCGCATGCCTGACATGGATCTCATGCAGCATGTCGCAGCCGCAATGCAGGGCGTCCATGATTTCGGAGCGTTTGGACGACCACCGCGAGCCGGTGGATCTACCTGCCGAAACGTCGTGCAGGCAGCTTGGTCGCGGCAAGGCACTCGCATCACCTTCATGGTGGAAGCGAATGCCTTTCTCTACCACATGGTGCGCCGGATGGTGGCGGCCATGGTCGCCTGCGGCGAAGCACGGGAAACGGTGCAAGGGGTGCTCGAGCATCTGCAGCAACCCCGGAACGTATGGGATGGCGGTCTCGCACCCGCACATGGGCTATGTCTGGAAGCTGTACGTTATACCGATGAATATGCCGCCTCCAGGCACAAGGACGATGATGAATTCGAAGGAACAAGCCTGCCGGATTTCGGCGGCCAGGAGTAAGTAGCGTGCAGAAAACGTATTATCCAAAACCCGGTGACATCACACATGAGTGGTTTGTGATCGATGCTGCGGGTCAAAACCTCGGCAGGCTGGCTTCACGAATTGCCAGGATGATTCAGGGGAAAGACAAGCCGCAGTACACACCCGGCGTGGATGTGGGCGATTATGTCGTCGTCATCAACGCGGAGAAGGTGACGGTCACGGGCAAGAAGCTCGATCAGAAGAAGTATTATCGACATTCCGGTTACCCCGGTGGTTTGAAGACCATCAACTTGCGGGACCAGCTTGCCAAACATCCAGAGCGGGTGTTGCACGCAGCCGTGTGGGGTATGATCCCCCATAACAGCCATGGGCGTAAGATGATTAAGAAGTTAAAGGTCTACGCTGGACCGGAACATCCGCATGAAGCACAGCAGCCAGAAGAAGTGGTGCTGTAGGTTGACCGATGGGATGATCGTCCGATCCTCCCATCAGTGAGGGAGTAAGAGGAAACGATGTCCGTTCAGTATTACGAAGGCATTGGGCGACGCAAGACGAGCACCGCGCGCGTGCGGATAACGCCCGGTAAAGGCCAATTTGTGGTCAACGGCAAGACGGTGGAAGATTATTTTACCCGTCTTGGTGATCTCGACCAGATTCAGGCACCGCTCCGGACGGCAGAGATGGATGGGAAACTGGATGTCTCCGTCATCGTGCGCGGGGGCGGTGTGACAGGCCAGACGGGCGCCATTGTGCATGGTCTTGCACGGGCACTGCTCAAGCTGGAACCCGAGCTACGTCCGGCAATGCGCGCTGGCGGTTTTCTGACTCGCGATTCGCGCATGAAGGAACGCAAGAAGCCGGGCCTCAAGCGCGCCCGCAAGGCACCGACCTACACCAAGCGCTAACACGCAGCCATCCGGGCTTTTATGCCCCATGATGAACTGTCTTTCTTTCGAGGAACGGCCGGGGATTCGATTCCCCGGCTTTCCTCGTTCCAGGAGAAGATGCACGTGAGCATTGGGATAAAGCTGATCGGTCTGGGGACCTCGCCGGATGAGCTGACTGCTGCTGCCCGTCGGGAACTGGAGATGGCAGGAGGGGAAGTTGTTCTGATCGGTCCCCTTCCTCCGGCTTACTCAACCTGGCCGGGCGCAATGCAGTTACAGCAGTATGAGTTTGCAGACGAAACCCAGCAGGACTGGGAAGAAGTTGTCGCTAACCGGTTGCTGCAGATGGGAATTCGCTCCAATGGGCTTGTCGCCGCCCTGGGTGGTGACCCCCTTGCCAGTTCCATTATCGCTGCTGCGCTCCAGAAAAAAGCAGCAGGGATAGCGCTGTCTATCCAATTCTTCCCTGCGCCTGGGTGCATCCAGGCTTGCCTGGCCCTTGCGGGCGTTCATGCCGCTGACGGCATCTACCAGATCCATGCCGGGCGTCTCCGGGAGCGTCATCATCCACCATTTTCGCCCGATATGCATGCCTTTATCCACGCATTACAGGGCGGGGAAACGCTCGGAAACGTTGTGCGCATCTTGAGTCATCAATATCCCGGTTCTATGCGTGTGTCTGCGTTTGTCCTGGGGGATGAAGGTGGGTTTCAGCGGCATGAAATCGCTCTTGATGCCCTTCCATCCTTTGCCAGTTCGAAACCGCTACATGCGATCCTGGTGCCGCCCATGAAACGGGAATCGTCACTGGAAAGCTTCCAGGAGACCATCGCGCACCTCCGTGCAGATGACGGGTGCCCATGGGATCGGAAACAAACCCATCAGACCCTCCGCCTTCATTTGCTGGAGGAAACTTATGAAGCGCTGGACGCGTTGGATCGAGAGGACCTTCCTGGTCTGGCTGAGGAACTGGGAGACTTGCTGTTGCAAATTGTACTGCATGCGCAGATTGCCACGGAGCATGGCTCGTTCCGGATGGCTGACATCGTGGGTGGAATCCAGGAAAAGATTATCCACCGGCATCCGCATGTCTTTGGCGAGCTTGACGTGAAGGATTCGGAAGAAGTGCTGGTGAACTGGGAAGCCCTCAAGCAATCCGAACGACGCTTGGAGGGTCAGGAGGAAAGCCTGTTAAATGGAGTCGCTCGAGCGCTGCCAGCATTGGCGCAGGCTGTCGAGATTCAGACCCGGGCTGCGAGGGTGGGTTTTGAGTGGCGCGAGATTGAGGGTGTGCTGGAGAAAATTGAAGAAGAGACGGGCGAGCTACGGAAAGCAGCAAGCATGGAAGAGCGATCGGCGGAATTCGGGGATTTGCTGTTTGTGATGGCGAATTACGCTCGCTGGCTGGACGTGGAGCCAGAGACGGCGCTGCGCGAAGCCTGCACACGATTCCGCGATCGCTTCGGACAACTCGAGCGCATTGTGCATGAGAGGGGAAAGAATCTCCAGGACCTCACGTTGGAGGAGATGGATGCCATCTGGGATGAGGTCAAAGACAGCGAGGATTGACCATCCCACCTGTGAAACGAAAAAAGCGTCTCCGTTGAACCGGAGACGCTTTGGTCAGGGCTGCCAGATCACGGTATCCGGTTGGAAAGCAGCCCATGCAAACCATAAATAAACGCCCGAAGGGATGGGTGTCAGACGAGAACCTTCCAATTCACCATCGACAGCTCTTCCGAAAATGGTCCATCGCGAACCTGTCTCCTGATCACGAAACAGCGCTTCTCCATCTGGTTCAAAGGTCAGCAACTGGCCATCGAGGGTCGCTTCATAAGCGGCGGCAGAACCAACCATGCGGCTGTTCTGCATGCTGCTCGAGTCCAGGGCGGAGAGCGTGCCGGGAGACCACAACACCACGACAGGCGTGCCGCCGGGTGTGTCGTTCACCACACGTTGCGTGGAGAGTGAATCGAAGGGGTAGGCGAAGCCCCGATCTTCAACCAGGATGCCCACAACGCGTTCCATCAATGCCAGGCGTTCATCTTCCCCCGCAACCGGGAAGAAGGGTGAATTGTGAATGCTGTCGTACCCGGGATAAGGGTTTTGTCCGTAGGCGCGGCTGTGTCCGGTGTCTCTGGAAAGCACGCGTCCTTCCGGGAAGGCTTGTTTAAACGCCGCCCACGAGACGATCTGTGAGGGGCGAATGGTGAGACGTGTGCCGGTAAGCGTGCCCACGATGGCTTCACCTGTGAATTGCTGCCACCAGGATTGGGTTTCGCGGTCATACATAATGAGGTCCGAATTGCGCAGGTTGCCGGATGTTCCAAAGGAGAGCGTCGTTCCATCGGGAAGCAAACGACTGAAGGCGATGGATGCGTTGCAAAGGGGGCAGAAGGTAATTGCGATGGGTTCACCACCGACATCATCATTGATAATTTCGTGCCAGGTGAGAATCGCCAGCGGATACGCCCGAGCATCCCCGTTGTTCTCGTAAACGATCACAGGCCAATCATCGCCGAGCCATCCATCACCTTCGTCAAGGGATTCGAAACGCGGCTGATCAATGGCAGGAATACCATCGGGAGGAAGGGCTCCCCCGGCGAGGATTTCTGCATACGGCACGCTGTGTTGACAGAAGTCGGTATCAGGCCAGAAGGAGGTTGTGAATCGCACCGTTTCTCCTTCAAAAGGATCATCACAGGTTGAATCTGTAAGCTCGCCTGCGACCGGGGGCGGAGACGGGGTTAAGGTGCCCATCCTATCAAAGGGGGTGGGTTCAAGCGTGGGGGTCGGGGTGATAGCCTGTGCACAAGCTCCCATGAGCACGCTGAAGATGACGCCTGCAAGAAAAACCCGCAAGGTTGGATTCATAGATGTCACCCGTTTGTCGTTTGATTTGAAGTGTAGCAGGCTGGTAGAAGTGTGACTGTAATCTGGAATACAGGGCGATGCCCCCATTTAAAGGGGGCACCCTCGGACTTGAGGGGGGCAAGCCCGAGGGTGGTCGCATCAATGGATAAACCATGTTACGACGAGGAAATTATACGAAACTCTGCTTAAGCGTGCATAGTCCAAAAATCCTTATTCATAATGTTGAATGTCATAAGGCAGAGGTGGTTTGTCACCTTTTGTCGTTGCTCCATCAGCAAGAGGACTTGGCGTGCAGGATTTCCCGCAAAACAAGATGGATTTCCGACAAGGTGAAAGGTTTACTGATGACTTTGCGTACCCGCAGGTTGAGAATCTGATCCTCATCCAACGTACTGCCCCATGCGGATACGACGACAACGGGTACGTCCGCTTTTTCCCGCCGCAGGTACTTGAGCAAATCCCATCCAGTACCCATGGGCATGCCGATGTCCGTGAAGATGACATCTACCTCCGGGTGTTGAGCAAGTACGCGTTGAGCTTCGACAGCATTGCTGGCCGGGAAGACGACATGACCATCTCCTTCGAACACATCCGTCATCACCGCGCGGGTCTTGAATTCATCGTCAACAATCAACAGAGTGGCCATGATGTATCAGCTACTCCCTGAGCATGGTGGGCCAGCATCCTGCCCCGGTTGTCCGAAAAAGGAGCTGCAAAGCGCTCCAAGCACCTGTTCAATGTCCATGGTGCCTCTGGAATGTCGGGGATTCAGTGCGGTGTGGAGTGCATCGAACAATTTTTCCGGGATGGCGTGCAAGGCGGGCGTGGTTGCATAGTGCTGCCCGGCAATGGTTCGAGCAGCGATGCGGGGTGGGAGGTTGAGCAGCATCTCGGCCAAGATCACGGCATAGGCATAGGCGTCATCACACCCTCCGCTCACGGATGAATCCGGTGGCAGGTAATGCTCCTGGTCGCCGAACGGAAAAGGGACTGGGAGTCCGAGCAAGCCACTTTCGAGGTTTGCGAGCATCCAGTTACCGTCCAGCGAGAAGACGACAGCACCCGGCGAAACGCAGCCATGCTTCCGCCCATGTTCATGGAGATGCAGGATGGCCTGACCAATCGAGGTGCCGACGTGGATGATCTGGCTTATGGGCAGCGTCCGCTCTTGTTGTCGCGCATGGTCGACACCCGCTGCGAGGGTGCCGCCAGGTATACGCTCGAAGGCCAGGTAGACCATGTCATCGTATTCGCCGATGTCGATCGGGGAAAAGAGGTTCTTATGCCGGATGCGAAGCCAGGCAGCGGCTTTCGCGGAAATGGCTTCCTTGCTCTGTCCGGCAGCAGCTGGGTCGATCATCTCCAGTTGCACGCCGCGTGCGTAACCTTCATGAAACGCATCGAATACCTGGACGAGGGGATCCTCATTCAGCCGTCTGGAGAGTTTGTAGGGACCGATGGTCGCGGGGATGTCGGAGCACCACCCCGCAGGGTTGAGAGAGAGGAGTTCATTCCACGGCAGCATGGTCACACTTCCCTGAGAGCGTTGATCGGCTTGTATGGATCGAAGCGCGTTTGATCGACAGTGATGGAGAGGGATTCTCGAGCTGATCGTGTTCGATTAATTCCAGCAGGACCTGAACAATGGCCGGGTCATGCTGTTTCCCAGCATTCGCTTTCAGCTCCTCGAGGACGATGGAAAGCGGGAACGCGGAGCGGTAAGGTCGCGCGGATGTCATGGCATCAAAGGTATCGGCCACGGCAACGATTCGGGCCAGCAAGGGAATCTCCTGCTTCGCGAGCCCGTCAGGATAGCCACGTCCATCCCACCTTTCATGATGATGACGGACCACGGGTACGAGGTTTGCCAAGGAAGGTGATTGCATGAGGATGCGTTGCCCGCGTATGGGATGTGTTTTTACACGGGCATATTCCGCCTTCGTGAGAGGCCCCGGTTTGTCCAGGATGGCATCTGGAATGCTGATTTTTCCAACATCGTGAAGATAGGCGCCGCGCTCAAGCGTTTCAAGGTCGGGTAGGGAGAGGCCGATCGCCAGGCCCAGGTTGAGGGAAATGATGCGCACGCGATTCGAATGCCCGATGGTGTAATCGCTTTTTGCCTCGACCGTCTCCACGAGGGTGTTTACCATTTCTGATTGGAAGTGTTGCACGCGGGCATACAGCCGGGCGTTCTTGAGCGCACTGGCCGAATGGCTTGCGAGCGTTGTCAGGATTTGCAGATGACCGCTGGTGAAGGTATGTCCTTCGTCTGCACCCACACCAATGTAGCCCTCAATGTCCCCGTTGGATTGCATCGGAACGACCAGGCATGTTTGCATGGGCTTGATGTCCAGGGGGCTTGCTCCCCTGGTGAGTATCACCCCATGAGGCTCTTGTTTGAGAAGCGAAAGGACATCTTCGGAGTTTGGAGGAAGCCAGTCCTCGTGTATCCCGGTGCTGCGGGCGTAGAGTGTACGAGCTGGGATGCGTTCGCTATCCTTGAGGACAATCCAGACATAGGCGGAGGGCACAAAGGCCGAAGCACCATCGTAGACAGCATGGCAGATTTCTTCCAACTCGAGATGACTTCCGATGTTTTGACTCGCTTTCTGGAGCGAGCCGAGATCCATCACCCTGCGTTGGATCTCGGAGAACAAGCGTGAGTTGAGGAGAGCCAGGGCGAGTTGCTGAGCTAAGGCTTCCAACATGCGGATGTCCGATGAGTCGAACTCCTTGCCTTGCCCTGGTTGGATTTCGAGCACACCAATCAAGTGGCTATCTTTGGCGATGGGGATGAAAGCGGTAATGCGGCCGTCGGAATCCTGTTGTGTGATCTTCGAGGCCTTCCTGCCCCGAAGACCTTCGTAGGAGGGAAGCTGTCCCCGCTCAGATTCTTCCAGGATGCGGAACTTGTGTTCTCGTCCACCTTCTGCGACCAGTTCGACCTGACCATGAACATCCGAGAAGAGGATCATGCGAATGTGCTCATAGCCAAGATCCTCACTCAGGGAGTGGTTAATGTGCTCTAGATAGCTGGCGGGATCGAGGATGCTTGAAATCGTTCGACTGGTCTGGTTGACCACGCCGAGTTGAATATCCTGACGCACCGTGCGAGCTGTGAGGGATTGGTTTTGGCGGTGGAGTCGCCTCGTTTCCATGGCCCGTATGGTGGCAATGTGAAGCCGTTCACGGGTGTGGTGTCCCTTGATGATGAAATCATGGGCACCGAGGCGAAGCAGGTTTTCTGCGATGGGTTCGGATGTGCCAGCTGTCAGCACGATGACGGGGATCTCAGCGTGGTGTTCCTTCAGACGTCGAAGGACCATCTCGCCGCTCTGGTCAGGCAAGTTGTAGTCAAGAATGATGAGATCCGTGTCGGAGGAGAGGCATGCAAACGCGGCGTCTGCATTTTGAGCGGCTTCTATCCGGGATGTAGGAAAGCCGGATACAAGCTGCTCTTGAATAAGTGCACATTGATCCAGATCATCATCGATGACCAGGATCCGGGGCGCCAGCGAACTTCTTATCATTGTTGTGGTTATCGCCCCGGGCAACGGACGGCTTGAGCTACGCGGTGTAAAGAAAACGTAAATAGTGGCCCACGAAGGATAGCATGTCTGATGAGAATACAGGTGGAAGCGGGTATCGCTGCAAGCGGCCTGTAAGGTGCATACTTGGCGCTCAGGAGGCCAGCCTGCTATAATCCGACGGTGAAGGAAGGCGCAGGACGGGAACGCCTCTGCTGCCTTCGTGTTGGGGGAGCACATACCCTTCCCCGGGAGCATAGCGTGAGTGACTCATTGCGTGTCCTCATTGTCGATGACAGTCTTGAATTCTGTCAGATCGTGCGTGACTTGCTGGATCTAACCGGCGGGTTTGAGCTGCAGGCAGTGCATACGCTGAAGGATATGTGGCCGCAGCTGGCCGATGGCGCGTTCGACGCGATGCTGCTTGACAATCACCTGCCAGATGGAACTGGTCTTGAGGTGCTCCCGCGCCTGATGGAGACAGGGGATCCCATTCCTGTAGTGATGGTGACCGGCGAGGGCGATCAGCTTGTCGCTTCTGAGGCGATCAAGCGCGGCGCGTACGATTACATTGTCAAGGGCGATGTCGGGCTTACCCAGCTCGCGTGGGTTGTGCGACGCGCCATTCATCTTTATCGAACTCGTAAGGCTGGCCGGCAGGCCGAACAACGTGCGTTTTATCAGGCATGGCTGCTGAACAACGTGGGTGATGCCATCGTCGCCGTCGATGACGTTGACCGCATCTCCTATTGGAACAATGGGGCAGAAGCGCTCTTCGGTCCATCCCAGGAAGATGTGCTGGGAAAGCCGGTAGCAGCTGTGTTTTCAGACTCCGCCTTCAAGGACACAGGCCCTCTGCTCACCCTATTGACCGGTGGAAAAGGTCGTGAGGAATTCCGAATACAACGCCTTGAAGCTGATCCGGTTTGGATCCATGTGCGCATCCACAAGTTGAAAGATCGTGAAGGGTTCTCTTCAGGGCGGGTCGGGATTTTCCAGAACATCAATGCGCGTAAGATGTTTGAGCAGCGCTACAATCATGCGCAAACCCGTCTTATTCACGCCGCCCGGCTTTCTGCGTTGGGTGAGCTTGCTTCGAACCTTGCACATGAGATTAACAACCCGCTCACGACCATCCTTGGTGAAGCCCAGATTCTGAAAGCAGGACTTCCGGCGGGCACGGAATCTGGCGAAGCTGCCCGGGCGATTGAGCAAGCAGGATGGAGGGCTGCCGATTTCGTATCGCAGCTCATCAACCTCTCCAATCCGGCGGAAGAAGCGCCGAGACCCGTGGCGCTGAACGTCGCGTTAGAAAAAGCGATGGCCTACCTCCAAAACCAGCTCTCTACCTCCGCCATGGCGCTTTCGGTCACTTTCCCACCTGATTTACCTCACGTCATGGCCCAGGAGCGCGACCTTACGGATATCTGGATCAATGTACTGACGTATGTGCTTGAAGCTGCAGGTCAGCATGTGATGGATGTGGATGTGACAGCCCAGCACAAGCCGCCGATGGTCAGCATGGATGTTGCCATGCCGCGCAGCGGCTCGATACGACCTGGTGACCGCAGGGGCTCGCTTGTTCCGCGTGACCTGCTTGGCCTTGCTGTTGCCGAAGAGATGACCCGCTCCCTGGGTGGACGTCTGAGTTTTATCGATGACCAGGGGGATCGCACGATCATCCGCCTCGAACTACCGGCGATGGAGAACAAGAAGCCAGAGCCGTAGGATTGCCACAGACAGGAGAATACCGATGCAAGATACACAAATCCTCGTAGTTGATGATGACGAAATCGTGGCAAAAACCATTGAACGCGCCCTGCGCACCGGTGGTTTCAAGGTATCTGTTGTCCACAGCGGAGTTGAAGCGCTGCAGTACGCGCGAAGAAATACGCCTGATCTGATGGTCCTGGATGTCCTCATGCCGGGTATGGATGGGTTCGAGGTATGTCGCGAGATACGCACTGACCCTATTCTCAGCAATCTCCCCATCCTTTTTCTCACCGCAAAAGGGCGTGAGGAGGATCGGATAACGGGTTTGCGAGCGGGAGCGGATGATTATCTCACCAAACCGTTCAACCTGGATGAACTGTATTTACGCGTCAGGGCGATTTTGCGGCGTACCCAGACCACAAAGGAAACAGCTGAGCAGGACACACAGGTGGTGGTGGGGGACTATACGCTTGATGCGCGTTCCTTTCAGGTGGTGTGCCCGCAAGGCGCGGTCAGCCTGACCCCAGTTCAATTTGACCTGCTTTACCACTTAATGGGTCATGCCGGGCAGGTCTTCTCGCCGGAGCGCTTGCTCCAAGAGGTTTGGGATTACCCGCATGATACAGGCAGCCCTGATCTGGTGCGTGTGCATATTAAGAACCTGCGAAACAAAATCGAAGTGGATGCAACCAAGCCGACCTTCATCCGTACGATCAAAGGGCATGGTTACACTGTGTCTGAGGAATCGTGATTCGTAAAGCATCATGAGCATACGTCCCCCCTCACTCCAACCACAGTCGGATACGCGTGGTGCGCTTGCACAGGCGATGCGCCAGGTGTTAAGCCTCCCCCAGGTAGCCAGCCTCGCGCTCGATCAACTCTCACCTTATTTTGAGCATGTGAATGTGGGGCTCGCACTGTGCATAGATGATGAAAGCAGCCTTTCGCCGGTGTGGAGCACAGGCGTGTCGCGTGTAGTGGAAGCCTTTTTCCAGGAAAAAGGCCCCCTCTGGAATGCTGCAAAGCGCTTCAATCAAGCGGAGCAAGCCACCGGAGTGGAGGGTTACTACGGTCACCGCATCTCGCTTAGCGAGCAATGCATAGGTGTACTTGTCGCTCAGACAGATGACGAAACGCTGATCGCACTCATCGATTTCATCAGCATTGAGTTGGGTCAGGTTGCTGCGCAGGTGCGGGATATTGATTCCGTCCATCGTCTCAGCCGGGAAATGGCCATTCTCAACAACATCACCAAGACACTCACGTCTTCTCTCGATCTGGATTCCGTGTTGGAAGCAACCACGCGTGGCTTACGGGAGTTGTTCAATATCGAATCGGGAGTGCTGGCGCTGCTCGATTTTGATCGCGGAGAGCTGCTCTTTCGGCGGAGAATAACTGGGGAAACGGACTGGTCCATCCATTATGAGCATGCGGTGGATCAGGATTACATCGAACTGTGTCTCTCTACAAGGGAAAGCATCATGCGCAATGATCTCACCCCTGTGAAGGACACGGATTCGCTCAGAATTCGCGAGGAAAATCTCGTCTCGGTGCTGTGTGTGCCCTTGCGCGTACGAGACCGTGTGATCGGGGCGATTCAGCTTGGGAACAAACTCGATGGCGACTTTACGGATCATGACCTGGACCTATTGACCGCGCTGGCGACATCATCAGCATCGGCGATCCAAAATGCACGCCTCTTCCATGAGCTTACCGTGGCCAACGCGGATCTTGAAGCGAGCCGCTGGGAAATTGCGCGCAGTCGCAGCACACTGATTACGCTTTTTGATAATCTCGAGGATGAACTGTATATCGTCAACCGAGCGTATGGCGTCATCGCTGTGAACCGGGCAAGGGCTGATAGAGCGGGGAGGGATCCGCGCGAACTGGTGGGTCGGCTCTGCTACCAGGTCCTGGCGGATCGCGACACACCCTGCCCTGGTTGCCGGGTGCTGGAGACCTTTGGAGAGGGCAGGAAAACGATGCGCACCCACCGCGAAGGCTCCATTGGCGCGGAGAAAGAGTGGGAGGTCTACACCTATCCCATCCTCGATACCAATCACGAGGTTACACAAACCATCAACCAATGGCGGGATGTGACCGAGCAGCGCCGTCTTGAGTTATCCCTCATCCAGGCTGAAAAACTTGCTGCGGTCGGTCAGCTCGCTGCTGGAGTCGCCCACGAGCTCAACAACCCGCTTACAGCCGTGATCGCCAATACGCAGCTTCTGCAGTTGGAAGGGGAGAGGGATCCGGACGATGTTGAGGCGCTGGAGTTGATTGACCAGGCGGGTCGTCGAGCGCAGGAAGTTGTGCGCGACCTTCTGGATTTCGCCCGGCAGCAGCGAGTGGATTTCATCTATGTGGATGTCAATGAGACCTTGCGGCAGTCGATGGCGCTGATTACAGGTCAATGGAGCAAACATAACGTCTCGGTGCACACGGAGCTTCCTGACGATCTGCCGCCCATCCAGGCCAACGCAGACCATCTGCAAACGGTATGGTTGAATCTGTTGGTGAACGCCAGGGACGCCCTGCCTGAGACCGGTGGGAGGATCGAGGTGAAGACCTGGTCTCAGGATTCCCAGATCATGGTTTCGGTCATGGACAACGGTGAGGGCATTCCACCTGAGAACCTGAAAAAGATCTTTGAACCCTTCTTCACCACCAAGGACCCCGGCAAGGGCACAGGCCTGGGTCTTTCCGCATGCTATCGCATTATCAAACAACACGGCGGCAGCATTCAGGTCGAAAGTTCACCACCAAAGGGAACCACGGTTCTGGTTTCCCTTCCCATCAAACAGAAAACGGCATAACCGTTCCCCTTTTACGATCTTCATTGAAGTTTTGCGTTCCTTTTATGCGTGCTTTACTGTATGTGCGCTGCCTGCATGCTAGGATGACGGCGTCCGGTAACAGCGTCCGTTGGCGGTGCGTGTCCTTGAAAAGCAAGCCCACTGGCGCCTGCTCAGCCCCTGTAGCAGGGTGGCTGATGAATGAGAATCGGTCTACGCATGCAGGTATCACCATCCACTCACGTGCAGCCTCGACATGAAACTGCATCACGCGATGCGCTTGATGAGATGTCGGTGCTGATGTGCCTGCAGCGCGTGTCGTCGGAAGCCTCCATCGAAGCACGCCTGAGAGAGTTGCTTCTCTTCCTGCGTGAGTCGACCGCCTTCGAATTTGGACTTCTCGTTGTGGAATCGGACACCGAATACGGTACGCGATGGGTCATGAAAGAAGGTCAAGCGGATCATGCACCGCAGGCGGAACAATGGCTGCGGGCATGGGATGCGGGCCATCGTGATGCTGCCCGCTCGGATTGCAGCGAGATTCCCTTGATGCAGAGAGGTGAGCTATGTGGCGCCCTCTTCACTGTCCCCGCGCTGTCGGAGGCGGAGGCCGAACGAGTGGCGGGATGGTTGCAGGCTGTGATGTGCCTGCTACGGCCTGTCGAGAGAAACCACAATCTGGACGACCGTGGCAAGCGCATGGCGGTTCTGAATAAGTTAAACACCATTCTTGCATCCACGTTGAAATACGATGACATCCTCGCCTTTGTCCATGATGGGGTTCAACAGTTGATTGGGGCTGATGTGACGCGCCTGATGCTGCTCGACGATGCCGACCCAACGCTCCTCTTCCGCTATGACAAAAGCGGTGTGGTGACGACAGTTCCCCTTGATTCATCCCATCCAGGGCTCAAGCAATGTCTGGACACTCGCCGTGCAATCCGTTTGGGTGTCGGGACCGGGGGCGCCGGAGGAGCAGGCTACCTGTGTGTTCCGCTGGTTGCAGGAGGGCGACTGCTCGGGGCCATCGAAGTTGAACAGGAAGATGAGGAATCACTCCGTGCACGGGATGAGGATTATCTCGTGACCTTTGCGGCGAGCGCCGCGAATGCCATTGCGAATGCACGCCATTTTCATGAGCTCAAGGTGGCCAACGCAGATCTGGAGGCGACCCATTGGGAAGTGCTCCGTTCCCATGATGTGCTGCAGACGGTATTTGATGCCATTACCGCGGAGATGTACATCATTGACAGCGATTATTCCCTGATGTCATTGAATGCGGCCAGCGCAGCCAGGATTGAAGAACGCCCGCAAGCCCTGTTGGGAAAGCGCTGCTACAGCGAGCTTGCCGGACGTTCGCAGCCCTGCCCTGGTTGCAGGGCTGTTGAAGCGATTTATCGCTCAATGAAGATGGAGTGGGAGCAGCGAAGGTGGGAGGATGATCGTGAGCCGATTGTCCTTGAGATGACGGCCTATCCCCTGACCACGCCGGGAAAACGCGCACCGCAGAGCCTGGTTTTTGCCAGGGATGTCACCGAGAAGCGGCGCATGGAGGCCGTGCTGGGGCAGGCAGAAAAAATGGCGGCGGTGGGACGGTTGGCCACCGGTGTGGCTCACGAGATCAGCAATCCTCTTACCGCAATGATTGGCAACGCCGAGCTCTTGCGACGGAGCGCATCCAACGCTGAACAAATGGAGGCGCTGGAGATGATTGTCGAAGCCGGTGAGCGGACGCGCAAGGTGATTCAGAACTTGCTCGATCTTGCGGGTGATGACCATGTCGATCTCACCCCGCTGGCTGTCAACCAGACCATCCGTACAGCAGTGATGCGGTTTCAAGGAGATTCCCGCTTCGAGCTTGTGATGGATCTGGAAGAGAATCTCCCCAAGGTTCCGGGAAATCTCGAGCAGATGGAGGATCTCTGGCGGCATCTCATTCTTAACGCAGGTGATGCGCTGGAGACGCGCAAGGCCATTATTCTCATTCAATCTGAACAGGCGACCGGGGGCATTGCCGTACGCGTTAGTGAATATGGCCGGGCCATTCCCAGCGAGGAGCTGGCGTCGCTTTTTGAGCCTTATGCCTCGCTTTCCATGACCACCCGGGGCCAGGGTGTGGGGCTCACCATCTGCCGGCGCATCGTCAAACTGCACGGGGGAGATATCCGGGTGGCGAGCAAGCCTGGAGAGGCAACCACGTTCCATGTTTGGCTCCCGGCGGCTTCCGAGCAACGTGTTTAGGAAAACTTAATCCCGCTTTCACACTTGATTTACGGACGTGCTGGTATGGGCATGTTAAAGTTGTGCCGAACCGTGCAGGAATGGGATCTGCCCCAGCCTGGAGCAGATCCGCCGGGAGTAGTCGTTTGATTAAGGTAACACGGCTTAATGGCAAGGCGTTCTATATCAATGTTGAATTGATTCAATTCATCGAAGCGACGCCGGACACCGTCATCTCCTTCACCAACGAGGTCAAGGTCGTCGTCCGCGAGTCGGTGGATGAGGTGATTGAGCGGATCATACAGTACCGGCGCAGGGTGCTGGACGGTCTGCAGACATCGTATACGGGAGCTTAAGCATGGATATTGCCACCATCATTGGTCTCATCGCAGGGTTTGTGGTTGTCACCATCGTTATGATCCTGGATGGTGGTTCCCCAATGGAACTGCTGTCCCACCCCAGCGCCATTCTGCTCACGATGGGCGGCGCCATAACGGCGTCGATGGCGTCATTCCCGCTCTCAGCGACGATAAAACTCCCGACCTACTTCATCATTGCGATGAAGGGTGACCATTATGATGCGGCCGGCGCCATTGAGCTGCTAGCCCAGATGGCGGACACGGCCCGCCGGGAAGGTCTCCTGGCGCTGGAGGAACAGAGCAGGAACATTGAAGATGACTTTCTGCGCAAGGGCGTCATGCTGATTGTGGATGGCGTCGATCCGGGGCAGGTCCGAGCGATCCTTGAGATAGAAATCAAGCAGATGCATGAACGACATTCGGAAGGGGTTGGTTTCCTGGCCTCCGCTGGCGGATATGGCCCCACGCTCGGCATTATCGGTACCGTGATGGGGCTGATCACCGTGCTGAAACAACTCGATGATCCGGGAACACTCGGCAAGCACATCGCGGCAGCATTCCTCGCAACGTTGTGGGGCATTATGTCCGCCAACCTCATCTGGCTTCCGCTTTCCTCAAAACTTAATGTGAAGAGTGAGAAAGAAATGAAATACCGCCATCTTCTCCTGGAAGGCATTCTTTCTCTGCAAGCCGGAGAAAACCCCAGGCTGGTACGGGAGAAGCTCATGGCGTATCTTCCGCCGAAGGAGCGTGTGGTGGAGGAAGCGCGTGCAAGTGCGCAGCCAGCAGGAGCTGAAGCATGAGCCATGGAGGTGGCGGCGACGAACGCTGGTTGGTGAGTTACGCGGACTTCATCACCCTGCTCATGGTGCTCTTCGTGGTGTTGTATTCCATGAGCCAGATCGATGTCGAGCGGTATAAGCAGCTTGCCGAAAGCCTTTCAGTTGCTTTCGGCGGAGGCCCCGCCAGTATCGTGGACCCGAGTATCAATCAGGCTGGCGTTGGAAGTGGGGAATCCGCTCCTTCGCCCATCACGATAAGTGGGATCCCGCCCCGCACACCCGACTCGCTGGACATCGCCGGGCGTATGAGCACCATGCTCGCAGCAAGCCAGCTTGCAGGCGAGGTAAGCATCCGCAACAACATTGAGGGCGTGTTGATCGCCTTGAGCGAAAGGATCCTGTTCGTGCCTGGAACGGCGGAGCTCATTCCGGAGGCCTATCCCGTATTGAGCAGTGTGGCAGACATGCTGCGGCCGATTACGAATGAGGTACGTGTGGTCGGGCATACGGACAACTCACCACCCACCGATCCACGCTATGTGGACAACTGGGAATTATCGACGGCGCGAGCGGTGAACATTGTCAATTACCTCATCGCACAGGGCATTCCTGCCGACCGCTTGATGGCGTGTGGCAAGGGCGATGTGGAACCTGTGTTCGCAAATGATACACCTGAACATCGCGCCTTCAACAGCCGTGCCGAAATCACGGTTATTTACAGCCTTGAAGCGGAAGTCTTTGATCTGAACATCTTCCCGCAGACTGAATCGGGCAGCGATGTGCTGCCTGAAGAGTCTGCACCTAGCCAGGGAGAATAAGCCTATGGGCGGAAAACTGTCAGGAATACTCAAACTTGTCGGCAAGGTCTTCCTGGTCCTCGCCGTCATCGTGGTCCTCGGTGTGAATGGAACCATTGCCTACATCATGTTTGCACCCGATGACTTCCCCAAACCGTTCTACTTGATGTACCTCACACCGGAGGGCGAGGCCAATGTGCCTGTCGTCATCCAGGTTAATGGGGAAGGCGGGGAGACGGAAGTGGCGGGTGGAGGTGGGGGTGAGGAATCCTCTGAACCCAGCCACAGCGTTCTGCCCGGCGAAGGGTTTATGTTCAGCACGGGCAGTAAGACCGTAAACCTGCTGGATCCCACGGGGCGGAAGTATCTTAAAGTGACCGTGGTGCTGGAATTTGAACCTGGCGAAGGGTACTACGTCGAAGATGAGGAACTCCGCAATGAGTACATCCAGGCGTTTAATGATGAGATTTCCGGTTTGTTGCCGGTAATCAATGACACCATCACCACCATTCTCTCTGGGAAGACATTCGAGTCGATTTACACGGTGGAGGGGAAAGACGCCCTCCGCGTGGAGATCATGGATGCGATCAACGTGCGCCTTCCAGGCCACACGGTGATCGCCGTCTATTTCACTGAATTTGTCGTCCAGTAACGGGGCCAAGCATGCTGACACAGGCGGAGATCGACGCCCTTCTAGCAGGTGAAATCGAGGTAGAGCAGCGTGACAGCGCGCCTGGTGTCAACCTGGCGGAAATCCTTGAGTCACGCGGCGACGCCGCGCCGCAGCAGACCCGCTCGGGCCAGAAGAACATCCGTCCTTACAATTTCTGGTCGCCGGAGCGGTTCTCAAAGGATCAGATGCGTGCGGTGGAATTGATCCATGAAGATCTTGCAGAGCGGCTTTCGTCATCCATGCCATCTTTCGTGCGTACGGAATTTCGTCCGCACCTCGCTCACAGCGAACAGGGACGCTTCGATGATTTCCTGCGCGATCTGCAACCCGATACGCTATTCCATCTCGTAAAGATGGATCCACTGCCCGGTCAGCTGGCGCTTACCATCAGCAGAGATGTGAGCTGGGTCATCCTTGGGAGGTTGCTTGGCGGCTCACAGCAGTCGGCCGCGCAGGATGGACCGATCACAGAAATCGGGCAATCGCTGCTTCAGGTAACGCTGGAATACATGCTGAATGACGTGAAGGCTGCATGGTCGAAAGTCGCTGCCATTGAACCCCGCCTGGAGGACAGCACCGAGAATCAGCACTGGGTGCAGATGGTGATGAGCAATGCCCGTGTGATGATGCTCACCTTTGAGCTTTCCGTCGAAGAGACGACAGGCAGCATGAGCCTGTATATTCCGTTTTCCATGCTCAAACCGATTAAGGATGTCCTCAACCCAACCGCGTGGATCACAGGACGTGAAGAAGTCCGTGTGGATCCGAAGACGCGCCAAGCCGTGATGGAGGGTCTGACCCAGGTCCATATCCCTTTGCGGGTTGAATTGGGGCAAAGTGTGTTGACGTTTTCGGAAATCTCCCATCTGCAGCCTGGCGATGTGATCCGTTTGAATACCAAGGTCAATGAAGACCTGAAGGTCTATGTCGCCGGCAAGAAACGCATTCTCGGTCGTGCTGGCAGAGTTGGTAACCAGCTCGCTGTCACGGTCTCTTCCTTTGTGGAAGGAGCAGGGGAGTTGCTTCGATCGAGTAGTGGAGGGAACCACCATGAGTGAACCAATGGCTCCTGATCATCAACCAGAAACCGCTCCGCAGCCCGTGGAGGATGCCGCATCGCAGCCTGCACCGGAGAAAGAACCTGCAGCCGCCAAGCCGGAACCGCGCAAGGCTCAGTTCGAGCCCCTCGGCGCTGTTCCTGCTTCCGGCAAGCCCGCTTTGAACAGCATGGAAATGCTCTTGGATGTTCCCATGGGTGTGACCGTGGAGCTTGGACGAACGACGATGGCGGTTCAGGAAGTGCTGGATCTCCAGGCCGGCTCGGTGATTGAACTCGATCACCTCGCGGGTGAAGCCGTGGACATTTTCGTCAATAACCATCTGCTCGCTCGGGGCGAGGTGGTGGTCGTGGACGACCGTTTTGGTGTGCGAATTACGCAGATCATCGCTGGCGGAAAAGGGAATGGAAACGGAAATGCGAAGGGGCTGCATTGATGCAGGAACGCGTTCAGCGCTGGCTCGAGGACCTCTCGCAAAAGCTGCGCATTCCCGCCTGGGCGGTGGCCGGCATCATGCTCCTGGTGTTAATCGGCGCCGTTGCGCTCAGCATGATGCAGATTGATCAGGCGACGGCCTTGCCGCCCGAGGATGGTGAATTCCAGACGACGGTTTCAGGGCTGGACATTCTCCTCAAACTTGGTTTGGTGGTGGTACTCATCTATGCCTGCCTGTATGTATTCGGGCGCTTGCGGGGCCGGTCGCTGCAAGGCCCACAGCAGGAGATGCAGGTGCTCGCATCCACGCGGTTATCGGGGAAGAACGCCATTCATATCGTGCGTGTCGGTGGCAAAACCATTGTTGTAGGTGCCACGGATCACCACGTGAGCTACCTCGGTGACTACATGCCGACAACCGAACCGGGAGGAGAGGGTTTTGATTCTCTGCTTCAACGGTCAATGAAAAGCGGCGGTTTCGAACCGGGAGAGGGCGCATGATGGGCTCGCATCAAACCAGAACACGCCACAAGAGAGTTCTGCTGCTCCTGTTCCTGCTCCTATTGGGGATGATGCTCTCAGGCTGTGCGTCACCCGAAATAGCCGCACCTGGTGTGACGCTCACCCTGGATTCAGCGGAAGAGCCCGAGCAGGTGAGCACCGGCGTCCAGTTACTCATTCTGTTGACGGTGCTATCCATTGCGCCCGCCGTGCTGTTGCTCATGACGTCCTTCACGCGGATTGTGATTGTGCTTTCTCTCATCCGAAATGCCATTGGCACTCCTTCGGCACCGCCGACTCAAGTCATCATCGGTCTGGCGCTGCTCATGACCTTTTTTGTCATGGCGCCGGTGTTTACGGATGTCAATGAGCAGGCGCTGCAGCCCTATACAGAGGGCGACATTGACCAGACGACCGCGCTGGAAAGAGGGCTTGAGCCCATTCGGACGTTCATGTTCCGGCAGGTGAGAGAGAAGGATCTGGAACTGTTTCTCGCCTTAAATGGCCAGGAGCGGCCGGACACACTGGATGATATTTCCACGGTTGTATTGATGCCGGCCTTTGTGATCAGCGAGCTTCGGTCCGCGTTTATTATGGGATTTGTCGTCTATATCCCTTTTCTGGTGATCGACATGGTGATATCAAGTGTGCTCTTGTCGATGGGGATGATGATGCTGCCACCATCACTCATCTCGCTGCCATTCAAGTTGCTCCTGTTCGTCATGGTGGACGGTTGGCATTTGCTCACCCAGTCACTCTTGTTGAGTTTTACCTAGCCTGTCGGTGGATGGAGGCTGTACGCAATGACGGAAGCTTACGTGCTCGGTCTGGCGCAGAATGCCTTGCTGGTCGCCCTGGCGCTGGCGGGCCCCGTCCTGCTCGCCAGTCTTGTGATTGGTAGCCTGGTGAGTCTGTTTCAGGCCGCCACTCAGATTAATGAAACCACGCTCACCTTTGTCCCGAAAATCCTTGGTGTGGCGTTGATAGTGGCATTGCTTGGTTCCTGGATGGGACAACAGATCCTTGCATTCACGACGAATCTGTTCACCAGTCTTTCGTCTATCCCACGTTGACTAGAAAGAGAAGGTTTCGACGTGCCCAGTCAGACAATTACCAGCGATCAAATCCTTGCTGATGTGCGCAGGCTGCGTCCTTTATCGGGCAATGTGCTGCGCATCATTAAAGTCATCGACACCGATACTGACGCAAGGACGATTTCAGATCTGATCTCGCTGGATCAGGTGCTTGCCGCCCAGGTGCTTGAGATGGCGAACTCGGCGCTGCTGGGTTATGGTCCCACATGCACCTCGATTCATGAAGCTGTGATGCGGCTGGGTTTTGACCGGGTAAAAACTCTGGTGATGGCTGCAGCGGCCAGCGGTCCGCTGAAACGACGCATGTTGGGATACCGGTTGGGGGCTGGCGAGTTGTGGCATCATTCGGTGTCAACTGCGACTGCCGCCAACGTGGTCGCGAAGGTGGTCGCGTATCCCGATCCGGAAGAGGCGTATGTGGTGGGATTGTTGCATGACATCGGCAAGGTCGTGCTGGATCAATACGTCCGGGTGGATTATTCCCGCATAATGAGCACCGTGCGCATGAATGGCATTCCCATGTGGCAAGCCGAGGTGAATATCCTGGGCTATTGTCATGGGACAGTGGGTGGGATGGTCGCGACCAAATGGCAGTTCCCACAGGATCTCGTAGACGCCATCCAATATCATCATGCGCCTTCGCTGGCCCACAAGCGCCAGGATCTGGCGGCAATTGCGGACATCGCCAACAACCTTACTCCGCCAGCAAGCCCATCCATGGCAGACCTTCCTCGCAACCCCCATCCGGAATCCTTGCGCATTCTTGGGTTACGGGAAGGGGGGATGGAGCGCATTCGAGCCGAGTTGAAGCGGGCTGTTCATCAAGCCGGCATCACCACATCCGAGTAGGACGAGCATGGCATCGACAACACCCACAATCCTTCTTGTTGAATCCGATCGAGTTCTTCGCGATCTTATCACCCTCGCCCTCGGGCGCGAGGGTTTGCAGACGGTGCAGGTGAGGGAAGCCGGCCGGGCAGTCGACTTTTGCGAACATCATCAACCGGAAATTGTGTTGTTGGATTTGCTGGCTTCGTATGCGGATGGTTTGAATCTCATCCGGGATATGCGTGCGGTCCTCCCTGCGGAGTCTGCGGTGCTGGTGATTTCATCGCTTGCCTTCGACGAGGTCGTCCGGCAGGTTGTTCGGGCTGGCGCAACGGATTTCATCCTAAAACCGCTCGATGTGCAGGTGCTGGTCGGTAAGGTCCGACGCTCCCTTCAGCAGAATCAGGAATCTGCCCGCGCCTTAAAGGAATCCCGCATCGTTCAGCTCGTGCATCACACCAAACCAGCCTTGCTGGATGCCGCCGCTTCGTCAGCTGTGATCCGACCCTGGGTGCCCGGCGCCCTTTCCGGCGCATAACGGCAAGAAACCTCTTCATATCGGCTGGAAACACCCGGACTTTAGCCTCCGGGAACCATATTTACGCCCCCTTTATTTCCGCTTCACCCACCTTTTACTGACAGCTATGTCTTGCATTGCTATGCTCAAGGCGTGACCTAGTGAGGAGTCCATTGATTGTCTCTGTTGCACAAGCACAAGTCTTTTTTCTGGCATTCACGAGAGTGATGGCCATGATCGTGCATATTCCCGTCTTAGGAGGCAGGGCGATACCGAACCAGGTGAAAATTGGTTTCGGCATCCTCCTGGCGATGATCATCCTACCCTGGGACCTGCTGCCTGCAACTGAGGAAGCGCTATCGCTCCTGGTCTTTGCCTTCCAGGTTGCACGAGAAATCCTCATTGGGACACTGGCGGGATTTGGAGCGGTGTTGACGTTTGGTGCCGTTCAAATGGCGGGTGATGTGATGGGGCTGGGAAGCGGTTTCCGGGCAGCACAGGTTCTCAACCCCGCGCTGGGACTTCAGGGTTCTGCGATGAACCAGTTCTTTGTTGTCATGGCTACATTGCTTTTTCTTGTTGTGAATGGCCATCACATTTTCATCGTCGCGTTGCAGCGTAGTTTCGACCTTGTCCCTCTTTCTGAAACGCTCCCAGCCCTTTCCTCAGAACGCTTGCTCACGCTGGCGGGTCAGATGATCGGCCTTGGGGTCCAGATGGCGCTGCCCGTATTTGGGGCCGTTCTGCTTACAGATCTTTCGCTGGGATTGCTGGCAAGGGTCGCCCCACAAATCCAGGTTTTCTTTTTGGGTGTGCCGGTGAAAGTTGCTGTCGGAATGATGGCATTGCTGCTCTCGCTGGGGATCCTCTTCCCCCTTCTGAGGGAGATGTTCAAGGACATCGGTGATACGACACTCATCCTGCTGGGAGGTAGCTAGAGGATGTCTGAGAAGCCCTTTCCGCCAAGTGCCAAGCGTCTGCAGGAAGCCCGACAGCGGGGAGAAGTTGTCCGCAGCGTTGAGCTGAATGCCGCGGTCGGCATCCTGGCTGCAGCCTTCCTCTTCCGCGGCCCGGGTGAGCGCCTGGTTCACGAATTGAGCAGCATGCTGCGCACGTCCATCCATTCGCTCGCGACAGTCCCGCTGGAACCGTCGAGGTATTTGCGGGATGCCCTGCTTCAGAGCTGCCTGCAGGTGCTCCCAGGGCTCGCTTTTGTGGTCGTCGGGATGATGGTGATTGGTGCCCTGACGACCGTCGGCCAGACCGGGTTTCTGTGGGCGAGCAAGCGACTTGGTTTCGATTTCAGCCGCCTTAATATCTTCAATGGCTTGAAACGCATCTTTTCCAGCCAGGGACTGGTGGAATTTGCCAAAGCGTTTGTGAAATTGCTGGCGGTTGGCGCGCTGGTGTATCTCTATCTCAAGAATCACATTGAGGATGTGCTCCTGCTGGGTCAACTGGGCCTCTCAGATGGTCTTCGCCAATGGTCGACCATGGCGTATGCACTTGCTTTTAGGGTGGGTGGCGCATACCTCGTGATTGCTGGCGCCGACTATGCCTACCAGCGCTGGCAGTTGATGAAATCGCTGCGAATGACACGCGAAGAAATGAAGGAGGAGCTCAGGCAGTCTGAGGGTGATCCGTTACTCAAGAGCCACATGCAGCAGCAGCAGCGCCGATTCGCCCGGATGCGCATGATGACGAATGTACCGAAGGCAGATGTGATTATCACCAACCCCACACATCTTGCGATTGCGGTTCGGTACGATCCATCGAGTATGGGGGCTCCTGTGGTGCTGGCAAAAGGCGCCTACCGCATCGCTGAACGGATCGTGGAGCTGGCAGGGGAGCATGACATTCCCGTGGTGCAGAATGTTCCTCTTGCGAGGGCGATCTTCCGGTCTGTGGAGGTTGATCAGGAAATCCCTGCTGACCTTTATCTGGCGATGGCAGAGGTGCTGGCCTTTGTGTACAAGCTGCGCGCAGGCGGTAAGCCGACATCGCAGACAGGACGCAAAGCTCTGCCGAAGTCACCGTCGACAACGCATATGAGGGACGCATAGCACATGGAAGCAACCACGACCACGACCCCGGCCTTTGACCTTCGCCGGCTAATCCAATCCAACGACACCGTGATGGCAGTCGGTGTTATTCTCGTCATCCTGATGATGCTCATCCCGCTTCCTGCGGTGATGATCGACATCCTGGTCGCCTTTAACCTCGCGCTGTCCGTGGGGATTCTGTTGATCGCGCTGTATGTACGCTCGCCGATGGAATTTTCCGTCTTTCCCACGCTTCTGCTTCTTGTCACGGTGCTGCGACTTGGCGTGAACATCGCTGCCAGTCGTGCCATCCTGCTTGAAGCGGAGGGCGGGAAGGTGATCGCCACATTCGGTGACATCGTGTTGGGCGGCAACTATGTTGTTGGTGTGGTTGTCTTCCTGATGCTGTTGATTATTCAGTTCGTTGTCATCACCAAGGGCTCCAGCCGTGTGGCAGAAGTGTCGGCGCGTTTCACGCTGGATGCGATGCCTGGGAAGCAGCTGGCGATTGACGCCGACCTGAACGCCGGCTTGATTGATGAACAACAGGCACGCCGGCGACGTGGAGAGATTGAAAACGAAGCCGATTTCTACGGTGCGATGGATGGCGCCAGCAAGTTTGTCCAGGGTGATACGATCGCCGGCGTGATTGTCGTGGTGGTCAACATCCTGGGTGGATTTGTGATTGGCATGTTGATGCACAGTATGGACGCCATGCAGGCGCTGCAGACCTATACCATTCTCACAGTCGGCGCCGGGATTGCCATCCAGATCCCTTCCCTGCTTGTTTCTACGGCTTCCGGCTTGATCGTCACCCGCTCGGGGTCCGATGGGTCGGTGGGCAATAACATGCTTGAACAGCTCTCCAACTTGAACGCCCTGCTGGCGGTGGCTGCTGTTGTCATGGCGATGGCCCTCATCCCGGGCATGCCCAAGCTTCCGTTTCTTGGACTGGGCTTGATGTTTTCCGCGGCCGGATACTTCGCCTGGCGCGCAGAGCAGACTGAAGAGCTGCCCGACGTGGAATCGGCTCCGGTAGAAGCACCGGAGGACATGTACAGTATGCTGATGGTGGATCCGCTGGAGCTCGAGATTGGGTATGGTTTGATACCCCTGGTCAGCGAGGACCGCGCGGACAACCTCCTCCGAAGGGTGAAGGGAATACGCCGGCAGGTCGCCACCGATCTGGGGCTCGTGCTGCCCATTGTCCGCATCCGCGACAATCTGCGCCTCACCCCCAATTCCTATTCCATCAAGCTGCGCGGTGAGGAAATCTCCTGCGGAGAAATCATCATGGACCGCCTGCTTGCCATACCCGGTTCGGACGCTGATGAGAGTCTGAAAGGCATGCCGACGAAGGAACCTGCCTTCGGGCTGCCTGCGCTCTGGATCCGCCAGGGTGACAAGGGACGCGCCGAACTGGCCGGGTATACGGTTGTGGATCCGCTGTCGGTGCTGGCTACTCATCTCACCGAGGTCATCCGCAAGAATGCCCCTGAGCTGCTCGGAAGGCAGGATGTTCAGGAGATGCTCGATCGGGTCAAGCAGGAGTCGCCAGCCGTTGTGGAAGGCCTGGTGCCGGATGTCCTTACCCTCTCCGAGGTGCAGGCCGTGCTGCGGAATTTGCTACAGGAGCGCATACCGATCCGTGATCTGGGCGGCATCCTTGAGGTGTTGGTGAATACCGGCGGGGTGACGCATGACCCGGTGATCCTGGCAGAGGCGGTACGCCAATCGCTGGCACGAACCATCACCAACCAGTACCGGGACGCGGGCGGAAGTCTGCGAGTGGCTACGCTTTCGCCGGACGTTGAAAACCTCCTGAAGCAGTCTCTCGGTACGGTGGATGGAAGCCTGGGTTTCCAACTGGATTCACCGACGGCAGAGCGCCTGATCGCCTCTACTGCGGCAAGTATGGAAAGCATGGCGCGAGGAGGATCACAGCCCGTGCTGTTATGCCCGCGTGAGCTGCGCGTGGCCTTCCGGCGCTTGATTGAGCGGACACTACCTCATCTCGCCGTGCTGGCCTTCTCTGAAGTAAGCAAGGGAACCAAGGTCCAGGCCGTCGGGATGATCGAACTCAGATGATAAGCGAGGGGACGGGACGCATGGAACCGAAAACATTTCGAGCACCAAGCATTACAGAAGCGCTGGAACAGGTCCAGAACGAGCTTGGTCCTGAGGCCCTGGTTGTCTCGGTGCGGGAAGCGCCTAACGGACCGGCATGGCAGGTTTGGCGTTCGCATGCTGTAGAGGTTGTGGCGATGGCAGGTTCACATTCATCAGGGGATGTGGAGCTGCTTCCCGGCAGCATGGTTCGGGAAGGGAACCCCGAAGGTGGAAGCGGCATGCCCATGCAGCACAGTCCTTCAACGCAGTCGCAGTCGAAAACGCAGCCAACCCAGGACCTGGTGATGCAGGTGGAAAGTTTGCAGCACAAGATTCATTCCCTGACCCGAGAGATGAACCGTCTGAGCCATGATGAATGGTCGAAAGCCTTGAGTGGGGCATTCCAGGATTTACTCAACGCCGGTGTCGATGAGGCTATTGCGCGCAAGATTGCGCTTGTCACCGTCAGCAGTCTGGGCGCAAAGGCGATTAAGGATCCCCGGCAAGTGCGAAAACATTTGATGCAGCAAATGCAAGCCGGAATCAAGGTGCGGAGCGAGGCTGCATTGGCGAAGGATCGCATCATATGCGCTATCGGGGCGCGCGGGGTGGGGAAAACCACGGCGCTGGCCAAGATGGCCCATCGCGCCGTACAGGAGGGTACCTCCGTGCTGTGGATTTGTGCCAGCACACGCCGGATGGGTGCTATCCCGGAAGCCCACGCGATCGGGGAGACTCTCGGCATAGACGTCGGGCTGGCTTATACGCCATCTGATCTCGCTGAACTCATTGCAGAAAGTGGGTCCGCGGAGCTGGTCCTGGTGGATACATCCGGCTGCAACCCCTACCGGGAGCATGAGGTGCTGGCGCTGGGCGCGATGTTGACCGCCATCCCCGCCCGGGTCACGTACGTGGTGGCAGCTGCCACCGCGAAGGACCAGGACCTTCAGCGTTTGCAGGCGATGGCGGCGCCTTTCAATCCGTCTGGCCTCGTCTTGACAAAATTGGATGAATCGTTCTCGGCGGGGTGCACGTTCAATCTGGCATGGCGCAGTCAGTGGCCGTTGGCGTATTTCACCAAAGGGCCACACATGCTGGAGGGCTTCCAGCGAGCAAGTGCGGCGAAGCTGGCCTATTCAATCCTGTGTGAGGGAGGAATGGCATGAATCAAGGGCAACAACCGGACCCCCAAAAAGGGCTAAACGGGAAACCGCAGCTGCTGTTGACGACCGCACTTACCCTGTCTAAAGTGCTGCTCGTAGTTGTTGTGGTGCTCATTATGGCGCTTTCCCTGGTGGCGGGTGCATCCCTGACGAGAACTGCGATGCGGGCAGGTGTTGGGGCAGTTGTGCTTGGTTTGCTGGTGTGGTTGATGAACTGGTATCTGGAAAGAATAAGCCTGGAACAGGTCCGGGATAACTGGACGCATGTTGTTAGACAGCGCCAGCAGGGATCCACCGGTGAATGGAAGGCCTAGGTAACGCGTGACGGAACACCTGAGCGATGTAGAACTCATCACGCAATATGCGAAGACTCACGACGCGGAGCTGCGGGAAGCGATTATCCTGCGCTATGTTCCGCTGGTCCATTTTGTCATCCGTCGCCTTGGGCTGACGCCCCATTCGCGCAGCGCCTATGAGGACCTGGTCAGTCATGGCCTGCTTGGTTTGATTTCCGCGGTGGATGGTTTTGACGCTGGCCGGGGAACGCAATTCAGCACCTATGCCACCGTGCGCATACGGGGACAAATCCTTGATCACCTGCGAGCGATAGACTGGTTGCCCCGAAGCGCAAGGCGACGGGCAAAGGCGGTTCAAGAGGCGAACACCGAACTGTGGACACAATTGCATCGCGCACCGACGGATGAGGAATTGGCCGGTCATCTCGATATGGATCTTGAGCTTTTGAGAAAATCCGTTGTTGAAGCCGGGCGGGTTTTCATTTCTCTGGATGCGAGTCAGGAAAAGCAAGATGAGGTGTCTCTTCACGAGACACTCTCCGATCCCACCCAGGTTGATCCATCTGAGGCGTATGAAGAGAAAGAGTTGAAGAAGCGGTTAATGGATGCGCTGACCGGCTTGAGCAAGCGAGAACAGCTTCTTCTTTCGCTTTACTATTTTGAAGGCTTGACGATGAAGGAAGTCGGAGAGGTGTTGGGCGTGTCGGAGTCGCGCATCTGTCAGCTGCACGCCCGTACCCTGATGAATGTGAAATCGCTGCTGAATACGGATGGTGGCCGAAAACCCGCACGCGTGAACCGGGTAGGCGTGACCGCCAGCGCGAAGCAAGCTGAGACTTATGATGGACCTACCGGTATGGTGTACGAAGCCTAGCAGCAGGATGGTGAAAGATGACACGGATCAGTTCTGAACTTCTCAATGACACCTTGAATATGGTTGCTCTCGCGCGAGAGGCAGCGCGGGCGCGCGGCGGCGAGGATCAGGCCGAACGGCTCTCGCCCATGGAAGAAGGGCTGCGTGAGGTTGTGCATAACCGCAACCAGGTCGTCCGTCAGGAGCCGGCAGGTGCGCTCGCACGAGATGATTTCAAAGCGCTGCTTGCAGCTGCCCAGAGTGGTCCTGCACAGCAGGCCTTTGTGATGCAGGGTGAGCGGCATCAAATTGCCGCTGCCATGGCGGCAGGTGGCATGAATGAGGTGGATATTGCCCGCCACCTTGGCATTTCTCAGGAGCGAGTGCGGGTCATACTCGATCTGGATCAAAACCGTCCGACAGGGAGCGTGTGACATGATTCGTGGATTGTACGCTGCCGTTTCTGCCATGCTCGCAAACATGCAACGACAGCAATCGCTTGCGCATAATATCGCCAACCTGGATACGCCTGGATTTCGACAATCGTTGCAGTCGCTGGACGAATACAAAACCATCCAGTTGCTTGACGCCGGGGATGATGGCAGTGTCCGCACACTGGGTACGCTGGGTTTGGGTGTGGAAGCGGGGGAGGAGGCGATTGACTTTACCTTTGGCGCCCTCTCAATCACAGGCGAAGCGCTGGACCTTGCGATCGAGGGTGAGGGCTTTTTTACCGTCGAGACCAGCGATGGTGTGCGCTATACCCGTGATGGCCGTTTTGCACGCGACGCGGAAGGCAATCTGGTCACCGTGGAAGGTCATGCGGTCCTGGATCGTGCTGGCAATCCCATCGTTCTTCCAGAAGGTGAAGTGGAAATCGACACCGACGGCACCGTCAATGTGAATGACACGGCCGTGGCCACGCTGGGCATGGCTGTTTTCGAGGAGCCTGAAACGGAGCTAACACGCGATGTGCCCAATCTCTTTGAAGCGGAAGGCACACCGCTTACAGGGGAGCCTGTTGTGGTACGCCAGGGATGCCTGGAAAGCGGAAATGCCGATCCGGTTCAGTTGATGACCCAGATGGTGCAGGTTAGCAGGGCGTATGAGGCTGCCCAGAAGATGGTGCAGGTCCAGGATGAGCTGCTCGGGCAAGCGATCACCTCACTTGGTCGATTGTAGGGCTGAAGGAGAACAACCATGAGCGCATCACTTCATCAACTTCTCAATATCACTCGCAGCGGCCTGATGTCTCAGATGCTTCATCTGGATGTGATCAGCAACAACCTGGCCAATGTGAACACCACGGCGTTCAAGCAATCTCGGGCAAATTTCCAGGAGATTCTGGATGAGCAGTCCGGATTGAGCGGAACCCAGTTACGCTCCACGACGTTCGGTATGGGGCAGGGTAGTATTCGTCACTCCGCTTCTCCGCTGGACCTTGCGATCGAAGGTGAGGGCTTCTTCATGGTGGAGATGCCGGATGGGGAGGTGGCGTATACACGCGATGGCCACTTCATGTTGGATGAGGACGAGAATCTGGTCACTGCCAGCGGACACCGGCTGAGTTGGTCGGGTTCCATACCTGCGGATGCCGAAGATATCTTGGTCAGCGCGGACGGCACGGTTCAGGTGAGACAGGCTAATGTGTGGAACGACATTGGCACCATTTCCCTGGCGCGCTTTCCTAATCCAACAGCCCTTACCGAAGCCGGGGAGAATCTCTGGCGTGAGAGTGATGTGTCCGGCGCTGTGGAGCTTGGAACAGCGGGAACAGATGGATTTGGCGTCGTTACAGGGTATGCGCTTGAGCAATCCAATGTCAATTATGCCGATCAGATGGCGAAAATGATCACCCTGCAGCGCGGATTCGAGATGTCTGTGCGTTCATTCCAACAGACGGATCTCATGATCTCGCAGGCGATCCGGATGCGGCAGGGATAAAGAATCGACGTGAGCGACCGATAATCATGATAAGGTATGACACGTTATCCAGGGCAACAGGAGGAACAACCTTATGAAGGTTGAAAACAGTGGAACCGAGCGAATCGGTCGCCAACGTACGAACGAAACCAGTCCTGCGAAGAAAACACGCGAGACGAAGGAGCAGCGAGATGCCTCTCTTGAGCGTTCGCTGGATCGAGCAGCCCTTTCGGAAGATGCCATCACCCTCGCCGAAGCCCGTAAGAAACTGGGCGAACTTCCCGAAACCCGGGAAGCCCTGGTCGCCGAGTTGAAAGCGAAGATCGAGGCTGGTGAGTATGAGGTGTCTTTTGAGGACCTCGCTGATCGTCTCCTATCGCTGTTCGGGGATGAGTAAAGCCGCACGTTGAATTGTGGCTCATCCCGGCAGACGGTGTTGTCTATGGAGGTTGACCGATGTCATCCACGGATAAAGCATTATCTCTGCTGACCGCACTGGAGGATCATCTTGTGCGTGAATTTCGGGCGTATCAGTCGTTAATCCTGTTGGCGCGTGAAGAACGAACAGCGCTTGCCAGCGGGGATGTACCCAATCTCGCCTCTCTCGTGGAGAAGAAGGACATCCTGATCGATGAATTGATGAGTCTGGAAGACCGTCGCAAGAGCACCGTCATCTCGTGGGGCGGGGCAGCGGGTTGCGCCAAGCGCGATCCGACGATTGCGGACATTGTGGATGCCGTCGATGTCCACACTTCTTCCCGTTTCAAACATCTGCGAGAAGGCATCCTTGCCCTTGTCGATGAATTGCATGATTTGAACCGTGGCAATCAGGCGCTTGTGCTGGCGGCGCTCGACAGAGTCGATGCGATGCGCACCTTTCTCGTTGATGTTCGATCAGCTCCGTTGACCTACGAGCCACCTCAGGCAGCAGTCGCGATGCAAACACAGCCCTCCTGCGGGCTCGAGCAGTGGGCTTGAGGAGCCGATAGCGATGACAAGCCTCCTTTCCGGCATCCAAACAGCATTACGTTCCATGCTTGCCCAACAGCAGGTGATGCAGGTGACCGAGCATAACGTCGCGAATGCCTCAACCGAGGGCTATCACCGTCAGCAGGCAGTATTGACGCCAGGAGCGCCGTATGCGCCTCCCGGCTTGAACCGCCCCTACTACCAGGGCCAGGTCGGGACCGGTGCGATGGTGGACCAGGTCCGCAGGTTCTCGATGGGTTTCCTTGACGATCGCTACCGCGTGGAAGTGGCAGAATCAAGCCGATGGTCCGTCAAGCAGGAAGTATTACTCCAGGTTGAGGCTACGCTGGGCGAAATGGGCTCGGATGGCTTGGTCGGCCGAATGGACGCCTTTTGGGATGGCTGGCAGGCCGTCAGCGTGGATCCCGGCAATCTCGCACTGCGGGCGGATCTTGTTGAACGCGCAGACGAGCTTGGCAGGGCGCTGAACTGGAGAGCTGTACAACTGCGCGCTATTCGAAAGGACCAGGATCTTGCCGTTCAGACGCGTGTAAATGAAATCAACGATCTGGCCACACAGGTGTCTCGCCTGAATGTTGAGATCGCCAGCGTCTATTCAGTTGGCGATCAGCCCAACGATCTGCTCGACCAGCGCGGACTGCTGCTGGATCGCCTGGGTGAGGTCGCTGGCGCGGTTGCGCATGTACAGGATGATGGCCAGGTGATTGTGTCCATCGGCGGCCATGCGCTCGTGGTTGGAAAAGAAACCTTTCAACTGGATGTCAGCCCGGACCCAGCCAATGACAATCTCGCATCGGTTTCGTGGTCGGATGGTCAGTCCTTCCACCCCGCCACGGGCGAAATAACCGGTTTGCTGGAAGCTCGTGATGGAGAGATCCTCGCGCAGCTGGATGCGCTGGATGATGTCGCAGCCGAGGTCATTACCAGCACAAATGCGCTGCACACCGCTGGCTATGGACTAAACAACGCACATGGTCTGGATTTCTTCACCGGGTCGGATGCGCTCTCCATTCGCGTAAATACGGCGATGAATACCCTGGAAAACATCGCGGCTGCCGGTCAGCCTGATGCGCCGGGTGATGGATCCATCGCCATGCAATTGGCGGCGGAACGCGAGCGCTTGATGATGGCGAGTGGCACGGCCACCATTGGTGATTATTTCACCCAGCGGACGGCAGAGCTGGGGCTCGCCGTGCAGACAGCCGAAACGCGAGCAGCGGATCGGGAACTGGTTGCCAACGCGCTCTATGATCAACGCGAATCCGTGGTCGGCGTTTCCCTGGATGAAGAAGCGGTCAATCTGGTGGAGAGCCAGCGCATCTACGAGGCGCTTGCCCGAATGATGACTACCCTGGATGAGATGCTCGACCGGGTGATTAACGGCATGGGTCGGGTTGGATTATAGGAACGGAGCTCAACATGCGTGTCACGAATCACTTGATGAAAGAACAAGCGATCCGGAATATGAGCGGCAGTCTTGAGCGGCTGTCCGATCTTCAGCGACGGGTGGCGGATGGAAAGCAGTTTCATCGCATTTCTGAGGATCCGTCCAATGCCACAGCTGCCATCAGCCTCCGCTCCAGCCTCGCTGCCGCTGAAAGCTACCTGGAGAGTGCCTACACCTCCAGCGATTGGATGGATGCGACCGAGTTCGCCCTTGGCCAGACGACCGACGTGCTTACCGAGGCGATCGTGCTCGCGCAGGAGGGGATCCCTGACACACTCTCCTCGAATGAACGCGACAGCCTTGCCATTGAAGTTGACGCGTTAATTGATGCTTCGCTTGATATTGTCAATACGCAGCATAACGGAAGCTACCTGTTCTCCGGATTCAGCGTGCATACTCAATCCTTCCTCAAGGTGGACCCAGATACGGTGGTGTACCAGGGTGATACGGGAATCATTGAACATGCCATCGCTGAAGGCCAGCGCGTGGCTGTGAATGTGGATGGTGATGCCATCTACAGCCCTGTCTTTTCGGCTTTGATTGAATTGCGGAATGCATTGCAAGCAAATGACTCCTCACTGATCCGGACGAGCCTGTCCTCCTTGGAAATGGCGCTTGACGGTGTCTCTGACGCCAGGACGGCGCAGGGTGGTCGCCAGCGGCAAATGGAAAACGCCATCAAGCGTTCGGAAAATGCCCGTACCTCAATGTTGGAGCTGCTGTCTGCCAAGGAAGATGCAGATATGGCAGAAGCCATCACTGCTCTGGCCGAACAGGAGATGGTCTATCAATCCGTGCTGCAAGCGGGCAAACGAATTCTGGATACACCGAATTTGTTCAGCTTTCTAGGATGAGTGCTCGAATGGTGGTTGAGGTCCTTGATGGTATGACAGACACTGCTGCTGGGATGAACGAAGGCCGAACCAAGCTTTGGGATGCGCATCTCACCTTTCCGGAGGGGTTGATTGGCTGCCCGCAATTACGGGATTTTCACCTTGAAGCCCTATCGGAATTCATGCCCATTGGACGCCTGGTTTCGGAAGATGTTCCCGGATTGAGCCTGATCGTCGCTGACCCGCGTATGTGGTTGCCTGCGTACGATCTCTCCTCCATCTCCCACGCGTCGTCGATCCATGTGGCTGCTGAGGATGTGGATCTCATCCTTGTGCTTCTGACGATCTCCGATGTGCCCGCTCAATCATCGGTCAATTTCCTTGGCCCCCTCCTGGTGGACCTGGAAAACGGACGTGGCCAGCAGGGCATTCAGTCGGGAACAGGTTTTCGACCGGATGAGCCTCTCGGGGACAACCTGCGGGTCATCCGCTTCAAGGAAGGCCTGATCGGCTGTTTGGATTGGCGAGAATTCCTGCTGCTCGATGTCGGGCAGGGAGGCTCGCTGGGTATGCTGGTCTCCTTGGATGAGCCATTCGTCGCATTGCCGGTGATGGATCCGGTATGCATCCTCCCCAGCTACGCGCCTGAATTGAGCAGGCAAGATTTCGATGGGCTGGATGCCGCTGCTTCGGACGATGTGCACTTCAGGGTGATTGCCAACGTTCCTGCAGATGTGGAAGCGTCAACGGTGAATCTGCTTGGACCCCTTGCGATCCACGAAGCTTCCGGAAATGCCCGACAGCTCTTGCTGGCGGGAGGTGAGTATCCGGCTGATTATCCCCTTGTTCCTGGCGAGAAGAGGTGACATGTGTTAGTGCTGACCCGCCGCGTTGAAGAAAGCGTGATGGTTGGTGAGGACATCGTCATCACGATCCTTGGCATTGAGGGTGATAGGGTTAAGCTGGGCATCAACGCGCCGCGCGATGTCGCAATTCTCCGCGATGAACTGGTCGCCGCCGTTCACCAGCAGAATCTTGCAGCGATACGTTTTTCAGAGCATGCTGCTCCGGACTCCATCCATAAACTCCAGGCCATCCTCTCTGCGAGAGAGGAATCGGAACCCGGAACGTGATGGAAACGCCCACGTTGGACGTTACCACGACCACCGATGCCACTGCCGCTCAGGTCCGTCAGCGACTCCTGGAGCTGCTGCTTCCTGAATTGAACCATGACATCAACAGTCCATTTAGCGTCGTTGAATCCACCTATTCCAGTGTGCTTTCTACCCTGGCGCTGCTCAAGGAGCGCCAGGGCGATAGCAATTTGACGAGTGGTGAGGGCGAGGACGAGAGGTTGGGTGATGATCTTGCCTTCATGCTGGATCATCTCCCACAGTTGGTGGCGGGCGCCCGTCAACGAGCATGGGATGTGAAAATGACCGCTGAGGCGATGCTCGCCTTTATGCAGGATCCCAATGCGGAGCGAGATCTGGATGAGATCTACTCTCTGACACGCCATCTGCTGCGGGGCTATCTGAAGCATCGCGTCCAGCTTGAGGATGTCCCGGTTGGGAAAGACCTGCATCCCGCTGTCAGGAACACCTTCCTTGTGCTGACGAATGTCCTGGTGAGAGCGGGGCAGGGTGCACTTCCGGGGACAGCGATGACCATTAATTGGCATGTGGAGCCGGATGAGGCTGTGGCTGAAATTGAATGCCATGGAGCCTTTGACCAGGCCGAGGTCGATAGCATGCTTCCCCTAGCGTATGCCACTGAGACGCTGTTGGTGTCTGGGGGAAAGCTGGAACAGCATGAATCAGGCGATCGAAGGTACTACGCTGTGCGAATTCCACTAGAGGAAGGTTGTCCATGAACAGGGCTACCATCTTAATCCTTGATGATGACGAAGCGGCGCTGCTGGCGCTAACCATGATTCTGCGCCCGGATGGCTACAGGGTGCTCTCGGCAACAACCGTTGCTGAAGCAAAACAACTTGTGGACGCCAATGATCTAGCTGTCGTCATTGCGGATCAACGTCTACCGGATGGACAGGGGACCGCGTTCCTGGGAGAGGTGAGGAAGAAATCGCCTGATACGATCCGGATCCTGCTCACAGGCTATCCCGATGTCCATGCTGCTGTTTCCTCGATCAATGACGGGCATGTGTACCGGTTTTTCTCCAAGCCATGGGACGACGAGGAACTGCGTATGGCTGTCCAGGACAGCGTGCATTCCTACCAGCTTCGCAGGGAAAACCGTAGGCTTTACGATTTGACGGTAAGTCAATCTATGCAACTACGCACCCTGAACCGTGAGTTGGAGCGCCAGAACAAGTCCAGCCATGAGCGCATTGAACGCATCACGATTGAGCTTGAAGAGAACTTGCTGGATGTAATTCGCTTGCTCTCCAACGTGCAGGAGCTACGTAGCAAGGCCATCGCAGGTCACGCTCTTCGGGTTTCAAAAGGGAGTTTGTGGATTGCCCGCAAGCTGCGCCTGGATAAACGCGCCTCACGCGATATTGAAATTGCAGCGATGCTGCACGATATCGGCAAACTCGGTCTCGAGGATGACATTATTCACAAGGAAACCTACCGGCTCAACCGTCATGAAAAAGGCCTGCATCGCCAGATCCCCATTCTTGGAGAATCCATCCTGGCCACGATTCCGGCACTGCAGGGCGCTGCGAGAATCGTCCGGCATCAAGGTGAATGGTTCAATGGGAATGGTTTTCCAGACCAGATGGCCGGTGCAGAGATTCCGATCGGTTCGCGTATTATTGCTGTGATGGACGCGTATGAGGAAACACGGCAGCTGAGCTGGCTAATGGAAGATGAGGGCCGGCGGTTTGACCCCGCGGTCGTGGAACGTCTCAAGGATTACCTTGAGGTGCGGGGCAGTACGCATAGCAGCGGTGTGGAATTGACCCTCGATCCGGACGATCTTACAGAGGGAATGGTCCTCACGCGTGACATTTACACCGAGCATGGCTTGATGCTCGCTACCCGTGGCGTGATGGTGGATGATACCATCATCGATCAGATCCGTAATTTCGATCAGGTCAGTCCTCTGAGGGGAAAAATCTACGCAAAGAGGTAAATGTCAACGATCGGCTTTGGAAGGGGGGTGCGGCTGGTTGACTCGTTCACGAACGCGCACGATGTAAGCCAGAACCTCTGCGACAACCTGGTATAGTTCAGGGGGGATAAGCGTATCGATATCCAGCGCAGCCAGCGCTTCCACGAGAAGAGGATCATCGTGGATGGGAATAGCATGTTCCTGTGCAAGGGCGATGATGTCATCCGCAATCTTTCCGGAACCCGTCGCGAGAATGCGCGGCGCGTCTTCTTTCCCAGGGTCATAACGCAGGGCGACAGCTCGTGATTGTCTTTTGTCCCGTGTCCCATCCCTTTCAGACGTGGAAGCCCGCTTATCCATACTCAGACCTCCAGATCCACACTGGTGATGCGGGGCCATTGGCTTTTGGAGCCGCTCGTGTTGTCTGTGACACTGTCGAGCGTGCAGCGGGAACGAGAGAGGTCAAAGCCCTGTTTTTCTAAACCCATGGTTAGCGAGGACAGTTCGTTTTCTGCTGCTGCGTGCAGGGCTTCTGTGTTTGCTGCAATAAGGGCGGCCACTTTTCGTTCGTGGAAGGTCAGATTGATGTCGAGATCGCCTTCCGCTAGCTCAACACGCAACCGGATGTGTACGGGCAAGGAGGGTTGGTTGGACGTTGATGTCGCATCGCGATCAATATGGAGGTGTGCGGTGGTGTGTTCCTGCATACCGTCCTGCAGTGCGGGTAACAGCAACGGTATGGCAAACTCAAGAGGCGTGGCCTCTCCAGTTGGGGTTGCTCGGGGAATGTTCGTGAGGTGGATGTGCTCAAGGGCCTCAATGGTGTTCTCGAGCAGGGTGATAACCGATGCCAGATGATCGGGCCCTGCCTCCAGCGAGGACTTCAATTGATGCAGGGCATAGAGCATATTGTCCGATTCGGGTATGGATGAGGTGTCCATTGCACGGGCGAGGTCATTTTCCAGCGGTCGGGAAACAAGATTGAAGAACGCTACGAGTTGATTCGCTGTATTGTCAGTGCTTCCCAGATTGATTTGCGCTGATGCAAGGTTCTGGAGAACCACAGATAGCCAATGGCGTGCGGATGGTGGCAGCCGGTTTGAAGGAAGGCGGCCAAGCATGGTGGCCAATTCTACCGTTAGGGCCTGCAGCGGACGTGTGGATTCCATCTGTAGCTGGATGGTTTCATGGTTGATGGGAACCCCTCCGCTGTAGAGTGCAGCAGCTGCCTGAGCATGCGACCGCTCCCAGCTGTTGAAAGCCGATAGGGCGTCGCGCAGAGCCTGCACCGCATTTGGCGTGACAGCCTCTCCCTGTGCAAGCAGGGCTTCAGCGATGATGATGTTCTTTGGATCATTCGGGACGTTAAGCTGCTGCAGGATGGAGGGAATGAGTTCGGGGGCGAGCTGCTCGGCTGTTGCCGCTGCGTCAACAGGCGCTGCAAGCTGCAGGGTTAGTGTGCCGTTTTCAAATCCACGAACCTGGAACTGAGCAATCTGATGTTGTTGTAATTCCGCAGCCTGGTCTGAGGACGTCAACTTTGCGACGACGCGGGCTCCCTGGAGGGCCAGCAGGACTTGATTATTGGTGACCTCCAGGATTTCTGCAGTGATACGCTGGTTTAGGCGCAGCATGAGCGACGGGTCATCCACCCGCTGGATCATATGCATGGGGATGGGATGCACGCCGCTCATGCTACTACCTGCTACTGCCTGGTTAGACGGCTCAGCGCTTGAGGTTCACCAGTTCCTGGAGCATCTCGTCTGATGCTGTGATCACACGAGATGCAGCCTGGAAACCGCGCTGGGCAAGGATCATATTGGTGAATTCTTCTGCGAGATCGACGTTGGAGGCTTCGAGATAACCGGCAGTCAATGTGCCGCGTCCGTTGGTTCCGGCCACGCCAATGTCGGGTTCACCCGAGTTCAAGCTGGCCTCCCAGAGGTTCTGGCCGAAGCGCGTCAGGCCGGTGGGATTGACGAACTTCGACACGGCCACCTGTCCAAGGAGTTCCTGCAAGCCGTTGGAGTAGGTGCCGTAGATTTCCCCTGTGTTGGAAACCACGCTGAAGCCCGTGAGGGTTCCTGCGGATACACCATCCTCGCTGACAAGTGTGACGGTGCTGGAGGTCGCCAGCTGTGTGAGCGTGGTGAGGTCCAGGGCAATGCTGGTGGCCGGCGCACCGCCGCTGGCGGGGATGGTAATGTTGCCGCCGCCACCTGTGTACTGACCGCTGGTGTCAAAGGCAACAGTGCCGCTGCCGGTTGCGCCGGAGGTTGCCGACCAGCTCCAGTTGTTGTCGCTGACCTTTTGGAAGTTCAGCGTCACGCTGTGGAAAGCGCCGAGGGAGTCGTAGCCGCCGATCGTGACGTTGTGTGCCCCGGCAGAGCCAGATGCGGATGTGGAATCGAGGTTTCCGCCCAGCAGCGCCGTTGTGGTTGCGCGGGCGAGATTGGCATCGATGGGGATGTCAATCTGACCGATGGGAAGACCGGTGTCGATAACGCCAGAGGCATCGGGCGACCAGCCCATGATGCGCTGTCCGGTTGAGGCGCTGACCAGGGTGCCGTTTTCGTCCATTTCCAGGGATCCATCCCGGGAATAGAACTGGCGCTCGCCGTCGCGGTAGATGAAGAAGCCATCGCCTTGAATGGCGAGATCCCAGTTGCGTCCGGTGTCCTTGAGGGTGCCCTGGGTGAACTGTGTGGAAATGTTGCCCAGGCGGGCGCCGAGGCCGATCTGTGTGGGGTTGATTCCACCGAGGTTGGCGGTGGGCGCCGACCCGGCCTGGAGCATCTGTGCAAACTGATCCTGAAAGGTGACTGTACTGCGCTTGAATCCGGCCGTGTTCACGTTGGCCAGGTTGTCAGCAGTGACATCCATATAGTCCTGATGGAGTGTGAGGGACGTAATGGCTGTAAACATTGAGCGTAACATGATAGTGCCTCCTGATGGGACTGGGCTTCCTCCAAGAGGGCCGGCCCGTCCAGTTAAGATGGGTTAGATTTTTACATCGGTTCCGGTGCTCAGAGGGTCGTCGGCGAGGACGACGCTGTCGATACGGGTGAAAACGCCTTCTCCACGCTTTGACGCGTCCATGGCGGTGACGACCATACGATCTTTCACGTTGACGATAAAGGCGAGATCGTCCATCAACACCAGCGATTCCCGGCAGCCACGAGCATCAGCTTTGCGGACAGCTTGACTGAGTCGTTCCAGACCGCCGTCTTCAAGCTGAATGTCTCGCGAACGCAGCCGGTTCTGCGCATGGTTCGAGAAGCGGATCTCTTCCAGCTGCGCCATGGTTTCTGCAAAGCTTGCTCCTTCGACGCGCCCCGATTGTTTCTTCTGGGTTGGGCCGGGAGTATAGGCACCCGCAGCCTGGATGCGAGCAGTTTCACTCATCGGCATCCTCCGTCAGGGTGATGTGCAGGATGTTTTCCATCGGGATTGGCAGGTCATTCAGCCAAAGTGTGATGCGATCGTCCAGCACCGATGCTCCGGTGACAAGACCCTCGACGACGGCACCATTGACCTGCGCCTGTACGGAATGGCCGATCAAGCCTGCACCGTCAACGAGGTTGTCGCGGTTCGCCATCCCTTTCAAGGTGGCGTTCATGGACTGAAGTTCCTGCATGGAGGTGAGCTGGGTAACCTGGTTCAGCAGTTGCTGGTCGTCCATTGGTTCGAGCGGATTCTGGTTCCGCAGCTGGGCCAGCAACAGCGCCATAAACTCTTCACCGGCCAAATCCCCGAAGGATGCGGTCGATTGAGCTGCGCCTGGCTGAACGGGTGATGTGATGCTGGTCAGGGCTCCTGTCATGGCTTTCTCCTTTCTTAGATTCGCACGTCAACAAGGGCGTCAGGATCAGAAAATATACCATCAGGTATATTTTGTGGCTCTGCATGTTCTACCTGAGTCCCTGGTTGGTTTGGTTCGGCGTGCTGCGGCGTGGAAGTGGAAGCCTGTCCACCTTGATGGCTGACGGCCAGATCGAGCAGCTGCACGCCCGCATGCTGGAGTGATTGCTGCAGGTCGTGTTTGTGCTGCTGCAGCATGCTGCTGGTTGGTTCTGCATCCGCAATCATGTTGACGCGGACACCATCTCCTTCGGAGATGAGCTGCAGTTCGATGCGGCCCAGGCTTTCCGGGTGGAGCTGGATCTTGAGCGACGTTTGTTCCGATCGCTGCAGAATCCTTACACCGGATGAGATTTGACGCAAAACCTGTGGCTTCTGAGCTTCCGCCAGGCGGGCCGGCTCAGTTTGTGTGGAAGTACGTTCGGATGTTGCTTCAGGCTCCATGGGTGCGACAACGCCGGTTGGTGTATGCATGTCTGTCTCTGAAGCTGGAGATGCGACCGCTTCGAGTTGCGGTTCTTCGCCATCGACAGCCTGTTCCACGATTCTCGTTGGGTTGGATGGTTCGTTCGTGATGGGTTCAGTGTTGTCTCCAACGGGAGAAGGTGACCTGTCGCCGTCCGGCACCTGCTCAGCCGGCAAAGTATCCACGGTCATCGCATCCCTTTCCGGTGGTTGGTTGATCCCGGGTGCGATGCGATGGGGTTGCTCCACGTTGGTTGATTCCTCGATCCATTCAGCCTCTATGAGGCCGACGGACTCAACATCGATGGATGGTTCGTCACTGACCGTGACCACGTCTATGGATGGAGCAGGAGTGATGATGTCGCCTTGGGTTTCTTCTACAAGGACGGGCGTTTCCGCCGGCAGCCCATCAGTGGGTGGTATGAGTAAAGGCTCTGCGTTTTGTGAAGAGCTCTCCACAGGGGTGTCAGCCACCACATCAACAGTGGGGATGTCGACATCTCGCGCCGGGGCATCAACCTGCAAGGCAGGTGTTGGAACCACCGCGATCGGGATGGCCATACTGGCCAGTTCTTCCATCAATTCGTTTTCGTCTTTGCTCCTTTGTTCCTCGCTGGTTTGTTGAATTTCCTCGTCAAGAATGTGCTTGAAGGACGCTGCCTCCTGCGGAGCTGTTTCCACATGGGTGGATTCATCCAGGCAAATGGCTTCCCGGACAGGCAGGATGAGATTGGTTTCCATACGTTACCCTCCGCTTGCGATTGACTTCAGCAGAATGAGTTTATCGCTGATGAGTTGTGCCACGGTCTGATAGCGGATGCCCGTTTCCGTCATCTGCGTCAGCTCTTGTTCGATCTCTACCGTGTTGCCATCGGCGCGGGCATTACCTCCTTCCCTGAATGAGACCCGGAACGGGGTACGGCTTTCGGATGTGTCGATGTGTTTCGCATCGGTGCGGGCAACATCGAGGGTGGAGAGGTGGTTCTGTGCGTGTTCCAGCGCATCTTCGAAATCCACGTCCACGGCCTTGTAGCCGGGTGTATCCACATTGGCGATGTTGCGGCCGATGAGTTCCTGACGCATGGCGAGGCCGTCAAGCGCCCGTTTTGCGATATCGAGAGCCGGGTCATAGAAAAATGAGTCACTCATGGTCATGCACTCCATTGGTTGGCTGAGTTCATCAGCCCAGTGACGCGTTCAACATAGGTCTGAGTTTCGCGATAAGGAGGGATTCCCCCATACTCGTCCACGGCCCCTGGACCGGCGTTGTAGGCGGCGAGGGTGAGTTCAATATCGCCGTCATAACGGTCCAGCAGTCGCCGGAGGAAACGTACCCCTCCATCGATGTTATCGGCTGGATTGAGCGGATCTTCAACACCGAGCCACTCTGCCGTGCCGGGCATGAGTTGCATCAGGCCGATAGCCCCCGCGGATGAAATGACCGCAGGCTGAAAGTTGGATTCAGCATGAACGACAGCCCTTGCGAGATTGGGTGATACGTCGTAGCGTCGACACGCGTCTTCGATTAACGCATCGAATTCATGACTGCCCTCGCCGGGGATCATGGGTTCCCAGCGGCCGGCATTCATGATCGGCTCATCGCGCTGCTGGGTCAGCAGCTGGCAGAGGAGATAAAGCATGTTCGCGTTGGATAGAGTGATCATGAGCTAATCCCTCGCCGACAGCACACTTCGCTGGAAAGCCTGGGCGATGTAAATATCATCACGCTGTGCAGTTTCCTTGCGGCGTTCTTCCGCTTTCCAGGTTTCAAGGCGTTTTTTCTTAAGAATCACGAGCGTTTCTTCTTCCTGCTTGGCAAGGACAAGGCGTTCTCGTTGGGTTTCAATCTGCTTCAGGAGTGTGGTTAGCGTTTCCTTCTGATCCTTGATCTGCTGATCCAGGGTGCGTACTCGCAGGCGGAACTGTGCGAGCTGATCCATGTCGATGTTTCCGGTCTGCATCTTGCCTATCTGGTGGTAGGTGAGCGAGATCTCTTCCTCGAGAAAATCGAGATGCGCGAGTCCTTGATGGTAGGCTTGCTGAAGACGCGCGAGTTCGATTTGCTCCGCCTCAACACGACTGTGACGGTAATCAAGGACAGGTTGCAGACTGAATTCAGGCGGCATGTTTGGCCTCCCCTTCTGCTTCAATGCGTTCCAGGCCCTGCAGGGAGGTATCAAAGGGCGTGAACTCCAGGCCCTGCTGGAGGAACTCGTTGATGGCAGGCAGCGCTCGCAACGCGGCGTCGATGGAGGGATCGGATCCCTCGGAGTAGGCACCGATATTGATGAGGTCGCGCGCCTTTTCGTACACCGCGAGCAGCCGGCGTGCCGTACCAGCCAGGTCGAGGTGTCGGGGTGTGATGACGGAGGGCATCACCCTGCTGACACTGTGAAGGACATCAATGGCAGGGTAGTGATTTCGAGCAGCGAGATCGCGGGAAAGGACGATGTGCCCATCCAGAATACTGCGAACGGAATCACAAACGGGCTCCGTGAAATCATCGCCTTCAACGAGGACAGTGAAGAATCCCGTGATGGTGCCGCGTTCGCCCGTCCCAGCCCGCTCTAGCAGGCGCGGAAGCATGGAGAATACAGAGGGGGTATAGCCTTTGCTGGCCGGCGGTTCACCAATGGCGAGCCCGATTTCTCGTTGGGCCATGGCAAAGCGTGTGACGGAATCCATCAGGAAGGTCACGTCAAGACCGGCGTCACGGAAATATTCAGCGATGGTGGTCGCGGTCCATGCGGCCTTCATCCGAACCAGCGCAGGCTGATCCGAGGTGGAGGCAATCACCACCGAGCGCGCGAGCCCGATTTTTCCAAGGTCGCGGTCGACGAATTCCTGGACCTCCCGGCCGCGTTCACCAACCAGCGCGATGACGCTGACGTCGCTGTGAGAGCTGCGAGCAATTGAACCAAGCAGGGTGCTCTTGCCGACACCCGACCCGGAGAAGATGCCCATACGCTGACCCTTGCCGCATGTCAGGAGCCCGTCGATCGCGCGCACTCCGGTGACGAGTGGTTCGCTGATGGGCTGCCTGTTGAGTGGATGGGGAGCATGGTTCTGAGTGGGCATCGTCTCCACGCCGTTCAGGGAGCCGCGCCCATCAATGGGTTCACCGAGGCCGTTCAAAACACGACCAAGCAGCGCTTGGCCGACGGGCGCCTCAAAAACGGTGCCCTGCGGGAAGATCGGGCTGCCGGGCTGAATGCCTTCCATATCGCCAAGTGGCATGAGGAGGGCGCGGTTATCCCGGAAGCCTACCACTTCTCCGAGCAGGGAAGGCTTGCCCTCGGGAGCGATTTCACACACCTCGCCGATTTGGGCGTCAAGGCCCGAGGCTTCGATGGTGAGACCAACCACCTGAACCACACGACCGGAAAGCCGAACCGTGGACAATCCCTCCAGCGCCTGCTGGAAATGGCTCAGGTCGAGGGCTGAGGCTTTCATGCAGGGTCCTCCGTACCGGGCTGGATCGTCTGGAACGTGTTTGCAATGCGCTCCAGTTGCGTCTTGATGCGAGCATCGACACAGCCCGCCTGACCCTCAATCAAGCAACCGCCCTTGCGGATGGTCGGGTCCGGGACGAGCTGTAGAGATTGGTGATTATGCTGGCCCTTTATCGCTTGCCACGCAGGTTCGATCTTTTCGACATCATCTGGATGTACGTGGACGTGTAGATCGCCCAATGGTTTTGCAAGCGAGAGCGCTTTCGCCACGATGGACTGAACACGTTCGGGATCGAGATCGAAGCCTTCCCCGAAGAGTTTCCTGCTTATCTCTAGCAGGAGAGCTATCACCATGGTCTCACCCTGCGACAGAATGTCCTCCTGCCAGGCTTGCACTTCATGCAGAATGCCCTGGGCCTGAAGAATGATGTGTGCGGCCTCATCCTGGCCTTGACGAAGCCCTTCCTCACGAGCCTGGGAACGTATGACGTCGGCTTCACTGCGCGCTTTCTCGAGGATGTCCTCCGTCTGATCCGCAAACAGGCTGGACAGTTGGTCTTGCATGGCGCCATTTGGTGAAAGGTCGGTCAGGCATTTGTCATGCTGGATCGATGGTGAGACGGCACCGGAAAAGATGCCACCTTGGAATTCGGGCGGTAGCCACGTCTGACATGGGCGAGAAACCTGGGATGATTTCAACAGGTTAGTAGATGATCTCATCGCCACCGCCTCCACCGCCAATGATGATTTCCTCGGCTTCTTCAAGTGCACGGATGACATCGACGATCTTTCGTTGGGCTTCATAGACATTGCGTGCGAGCTGAGGCCCCAGAATGTCAACTTCTTCTGAGAGGTTTTCGCGAGCGCGTGCGGATAGATTCTTATAGAACTTTTCTCGAAGGTTTTCCGGTGTGCCCTTGAGGGCGAGAGCGAGGTCCTGTGTGTTAACATCCCGGAGAATACGCTGGATGGCACGATCGTCCAGCTTCATGATGTCGTCGAAGGTAAACATGTTTGCCCGGATTTCTTCAACAAGGCTGGGATTGGTCTCTTCCAGCGCGTCGAAGATCGTTTTCTGCACACCACGATCTACCTGGTTGAGGACCTTAACGAGGAAGTCGACGCCCCCCGTTGCTTTGAAATCGGCCTCGCTGAACACGCCCGACAATTTGTGTTTCAGTCCGCGCTCAATGACATCGATGACCTGTGGTGAGATGCGGTCCATCTGTGCAAGGCGGAGGGTGATATCCGTTTGCATCTCAGGCGGCATGTGGGTGAGGATTTCCGCAGCCAGTTGTGATTCGAGATAGGAAAGGACAACAGCAATAGCCTGTGGATGTTCTTCCTCAAGCAGAGATGCAACGTGAGCCGGATCGGCGTTTCGAACAATTTCAAAGGATGATAGCTGCTGTTTGGCGGAAATTCGATCGAGGATTTCCGCACCGCGACGTGGTCCCACGGCACGGGAAAGCAGCTGGCGGGTGTAATCGATCCCACCAGAAGCGATTCCGCCACCATGCCCACTGAGCGCTTGCGCTTCTTCGAGCACACCCGCGCGAATGTCGGAGGGGATGGACCCAATTTCGCTCACTGCCAGCAGCAGCTGCTCCAACTCACTTTCGCCAAGATGCTGCAGAATGGAGGCAGATCGATCCACGCCGAGCATGGTAAGCAGGATGGCGGCTTTATCGATGCCGGTCAGCTGCGGCGCAAAGGAGTGAACGTCGTCAGACATGGGATCCTTCATCCTCGCTCAACCAGAGGTGTATGACATCCGCCACAGAGGCAGGCTCCTCACTGGAAATGGAGTCGACAAGCGAACGGATGGCGGCGTCGTCGGGGCTTGGTTTGATGGGACGCCGGTTGGGAACGGGTTGTCGGAGTGCAGCCTGCTGTTCTGCTTGAGGCATGCTCTTTCCAGATGGAGCTGCTTGATTGAAGGGAAGCTCACCCCTCGATGCAGCCATGGCTAACTCTGATGCTGGTTTCAGGACAGGTTGCCAGGCCTCCTCGGATGCCAGCCGTAAGTTTGAAAGCAGTCGCTGAACATACCAGAGAACGACGACAATCAGCACGCCGGGAACTGCGTAGCGTGCAATCGTATAGATGAGGTTTGTGGTCTCCGCACTGGCCATTTCCTCAGCCTGCGCTTCTGCAAAGCTGCGGTCGAACGCCAGGGATTGAACGGCGATGAGATCGCCGCGGGATTCATCAATATTGGCAGCGGCAGCAATTGCCGTCTGCAGGGTGTCCAATTGGGTCGGATCGGCGATACCGTCTACGAGCACTGAAAGGGATACTCGCTCCACATCACCTGCGGGGATCGTCTCGCGGATTTGACTTTGGGAAACTTCGTAGTTCATTATTTCGCTGCTGTAGAGATAGCCGCCGTCTTCCGTCGTCGTGACTACCGTTTCGGGGTCGCCTTCGGGAAGGTTGCTTTCAGCACCGGGAACGCCGCCGGTCTCGGAGGTATCGGAACCGTATGTCTCTGTTGTGACCTGAGAGCTCCGGAGGACGGTGGACTCGGGATCATACGTCTGGGTGTTGATTTCACGCTCGTTCCAATTCAGCGATACGCTAACCTGGACAACGGATTGGTTGGGACCCAGCACAGTGTCGAGAAGATTGCGCACTTTCGTTTGGATTTCGGCTGCGTATGCTTCTTCGGCCGCTCGCCTCCCGTCGTTCTGGGAGATGGACGAGCTGTATGCGCCATCGGAGGATCCGGCTGCGAGCAGGTTGCCGTTTACATCGACGACGACAACATTTTCGGGAAGCAGACCTTCAACACTGCTGGCAACCAGGTGGGTAACGGCGCGTATCTGCCCGCCGTCAATAGGATATGCAGGATTGACCTGAAGCGTAACCGAGGCCGTGGCGGGTTCTTCATCCAGCGCAAGCAAAGATTGCTCCGGGGTGACAATATGGACGCGAGCCATTTCTATCGCAGAGATGCTGCTGATGGTGCGTTCAAGTTCACCTTCCAGTGCCTGCTGGTAATTCACGCGCTGGGAGAATTCCGTCATGCCAAGATTGGTTCCGCTGAAGAGTTCAAATCCGACTGTACCTCCGGCAGGTAAACCCTGCTGAGCAAGTCGGATGCGCACGTCGTAAACCTGGTCGGAGGGAACAAGGATGGTCCCGCTTCCCTGAAGTCGGTAGGGTGTTCCGTTGCTCTGAAGCGATTGGACGATTTGCCCTGCATCGGCTTCGCTCAGACCGCTGAACGCAACCTCATAGGATGGCGTGGTTGCCCAATTAATGAAGATGACCATGGCAAGCAGGGCGATCGCTGTTCCCGCGATGAGCAGGGCTTTCTGACCGCCCTTGAGGCCTTTCCAGAAGGCTGAGAACTGCTGGGTGAGATTAGTGAACATCATGCTGCGCTGCTCCTCAGGCTGCCTATACCGACATATTCATGATTTGTTTGTATGCATCGACAAGATGATCACGGCAGGCCATGGCGACGCGAAATTGAACGTCGGTTTCTTCCATCGCGATCATCACCTCATGGATGTCAACATCCTCACCGGCTGCTAGTCTGGCCATGAGGTCGTCACTATGCGCTTCCGTCTCGGCAAGTGTGTCCAGCGCTGCGCTGAGCGTCTGTTCGAAGCGCTTGCCTGCGTCGCTAGGCTTTGTCGACGCCTCGGAGGTGAAGGTGTTGCGGACGGCGCCGGTGGTGATGTTGTTAATGGGCATGCTCATACGCACCTCACTCGATGGTTATCTCAGGAACGGCCAATCTGGAGCGCTTTGATGGCCATTTGTTTGGCGGCGTCGACCACGGCGAGATTGGCTTCGTACGATCGCGTGGCTGAAAGCATGTTGGTCATCTCCACCACCAGGTTGACATTGGGATAAAGAACGTAGCCGTCTTCATCGGCGTCGGGATGGGTCGGGTCGTAGACCAGCTGTCCGGGATCCTCGTCTTCAACAATCTCAGCAACTTCAACACCGCCGACCTGCTCGTTGAGGTGCGGCGGGCGTGAGCGGGTCGATGCAAGGATGGAGGCGAAGGTGGGTGACTCGCCCTCCGGACGAAAGACAACCTCCTGCCGCTTGTAGGGCCCGCCTTCGTCGGTGCGGGTTGTCTCGGCATTGGCAATGTTATTGGCAATCGTATCCAGGCGGATTCGTTGTGCTTCAAGGGCGGAGGAGCTAATCCGCAATGAGTTCCAGAAGCTCATCCTCGCTCTCCTTTCACATCCGGGGGCATCCCTGAATCAACATCCCGGCGGGTCTGCCATGTCGTGATACTAGCATTCCCACCGGGATGGTTCAGTAAAGGTGAAGTGAAGGGCGAGTTAATTTATCGTGAAGATGCCCGCTTGCCCCTAAAGTTGGCCTGGATTATGCCGCTGCAACAAGAAGGTTTCGGCTCAACGTCGGCGCAGGCATGGAAGCTTCACCACGAGCTTCAACACTGATCCAGGCTTCTCGAAGCTCGGTCAGTACGCCGTGTGCAGAGCTGAAGTCGCGTTCACGGATGCACTCCAGGCACCACTGGTAGAGACGGAGGAACCCCTCCGAGCTTTCATGGATATCAAGGTTGAGGGAATCACGGAGCAGGGAAACGGCGTCAATCGCCTTCTTGATGTCTTCCCGTTCACATGCGAGGATGGCGACATCGTATGTCATGATGATGAGCCTGATGGGACTGGCCCCCATGATGTCCTGGTTGCGGTAAATCGCTTTTCCATGTTCGTTTACCATTGGTCGTGTACTCCTTTACGCGAAATGGCCATCCGTGGCGCTATCCTTCTTATCGGCGGGAACGAGGTAAACTTTAGCGTTCTCTCTCTACGGACTGCCATACAGCAACCTGTCTGCCATCCATGGTGCATGAATCAGAAAAGTCCGCGCAGCGCGGCGGCGTAAGGATCACCATCTTGGATTCTCGGCCCCTAACCGCTCAGGTAAGGACTTCGATCAGGGAACCGCTGGACATCTCTCGCACCTGTTCGGGCGGAATCGTGCGGATGATTTTGTCCGTATTTTGGTCGATCACAGCGACGCTGATTTCATGCGTTTCAGGATCGATCTTGAAATGTAGCCGGACATTCTTCAAGCCTTCCAATCCGGGCACTGAAGCGTGAAAGCCAGGCTCCGAGCTGGAAGGGGTACGAAAGACCTCCGTGGGAGGACTGTCGCTTTTTTCTTTCCGAGGAGGAGCTTTGGATGGTTTTATCCGCTGCGAGCCTCCCATAGGGATGGGGTTGAACCCAATCTCGCTCATGATCTTCCTCCATGAATGATGCTTGAACGTCCTTGTTCAAGTTTGCTTTCGCTGGCCACCGCTGTCCCATGAGCTTGAAAGACAGAGCGGTAGGAGTCTCTTTGTTCAGCCTCCGATGTTGAAGCTGGATATGCTGGCCCACATCTGCTGCGTGTACTGCATGTTGAGAATCTGGGCCTGGAGTTCTGCATATTCCAGGGTGAGCGCATCTTCGCGATCGTCGAGCAGTTCGTTCATGCTAGCAATGTCGCTGTTCACATCGTCAACCTGGGATGAGAGGAGGTCGAGCGCGCTGTCCATGTAGCCGGATGTGCTGCCGGTGAAGCGGGAGAGCGTGCTGTTGAATTGCGACATGATGCCGTCGAGCAGGGAGCCTACATCCTCAAGGTTAGTGGTGAGAGCAGCCGTCAGTTCAGCTGCGCTGCTGATGCTGGCCTGGAGGTTGTCGTTGATGGTGAGGCCGATGTCCCGCAGACTGCTGTACTCACCGGCATCCTCGACCTCGTTAAAGAACATGGTGAGCAGGTTGCTGCGCAGGTCACCGAAGATGGTGTCATCGGCCAAAGCGCCGCGGGAATATGTCGTGGTGTTGCCGCCTGTTGATTTTGTAATGGCGGATTTGGCTTCGATGTATTTGATGGTTTTGTTGAATTGTTCGACGAACGATTCAACCGCCGACTGAGCGTTGGCTGTGTCGGAGACGATGTCCAATGTGGCGGTCTTCCCTTCCGAATCTGCGGCGAGACTGAAGGAAACATTCTGGATGACATCGCTGATGCCGGTGTTGCTGGAGCGGGTGAAAGCGATGTCGTTGACGGTGAACGCTGCATCCCGGGCTGCTTGCAGGTCGGTGCCGCTGAAGCCCAACCCGACGCCATCGCTGTAGATCATGGTGTGATCGCTGCCGGTGTGCTCTGCGGTGAGGACGAGCTGCTCGCCGACCACAGTCGCTTCGACTTCTCGCCCTTCCGGCTGTTCGGCATCGTTGATGCTCGCAGCGATGTCGAGCAGCGAATCGCTGGTATCCACCGTGAGCGACACACCTGCTGCGGTATAGTCGATCTCGGTGCTGGTCACCATGCCGGCGTCCAGGGTGATGTGCAGGCCGCGGCCGGTATCTATCTCGCCGGTGGTCGCATCCTGCCAGCCGGTTGTGGTACTTCCATCCCCTGCATCTTGATCCAGAATGGCGACAGCTTTACCGTCGACGTCGACGAGTCGGAACTGGCGCACGCCGTCCTCCTCGCGCATCTCCAGTGTGTAGGTGTTCGAGGCAAGTTCGACCTCATCTTCGGCGACGGCACCAGTGGAAACGGCGCTGACAGCGCTGTTGGGGGTGACGGACGCGCCGGCTGTGCCGTTTCCGCCTAGCCAGAATGTGCCGCTCAAGCCGAGCGCAAGGTTGCTGGAACTCTGCACCGCTGACGCCTGACGCTGAGCCTGTGCACGCTGGGTGACGGCGATGTCATAACTGCCTGTGGAAGCGCTTGCTCCGGCGGAGGCGGTGAGCACAGTCGCATCGCTGTCATCGGCTGCAATGCTGACGGCGCGTCCGCTGGAAAGGCTGTAGAACGGATCGGTGCTGAGCAGTGCCTGGACGGAGTCCTGCAGATCCTCGAGCATGATATCCAGGTCGGTGTAGACCATTTTCTGTGTGCTAAGGGCTTCCTTCTTATCCTCGAGGCGCGTGAGGGGCTGGCGCTCAATGTTCATCAAGCTGGAAATGATGGAAGTGAATCTGGGGTCCAGGCCACCGATTTGACTCGTCATCTCGTCCTACCTATCGTGTGCTTCTTATCTCAAAGCCGGTTGAGGGGCTCGGAGGGGGCGCTTGCGCGCCCCCTGAGCCACTGACGGGAGATTGCTACCGAACTGCTCCCTATTGGAAAAGTGTGAGCAGGAACTGCGGCGCAACGTTGGCCTGAGCGAGCATGGCGGTGGATGTCTGCTGCAGGATCATCAGCTTGCTTGCTTCCACCTGCTCCTTGGCCATGTTGGCATTCATGATCCGGTTGTAAGCCGCTTCCGTGTTGGTATAGGCCACGGTGAGGGCTTCCTCTTTGAAGGTCAAGCGGGCGGAAACAGCGCCGACATCGGCGATGCCGTCCTTGACCGACGTGATCGCGCCCTGCACGTTCGTGAGCGTGGTGTCGATGGCGGTGTCGTCGGCCAGGCTCAGGTCGGCGTCCTCGAGGGAGAGGTCGACCCGGCCGAAGCCGCTGCTGAGTGAGAAGTCGTAGGTGTCGCCATCGGCGCTGACCAGGAAGGAGAGCGCATCGGATGCGCCACCGGCGGAGCCGGATTTACCGATCAGGTCGGTCTCGTTCCACTTGGTCTCTTCCATGACATCGTCGATCTCAGCGGCGAAGGCTTTGAGCTGGTCTTCGATGGCTGTGCGCTCGGTTGCGCCAATGGTGTCGCCCTTGGCTTCCAGCGCTTTGTTGTGCATCTTGACCAGGATGTCTTTAATCTTCTGCAGACCGCCTTCTGCGGTCGAGAGCAGGTTCTTGGCGTCGCCGATCTTGTTGATGACGGTGGACATGCTCTGGCGGCGAACGTCAAAGGTTGTGGCGATGCTCATGCCGGCCGGATCATCGGCAGCTTCGAGAATCTGCTTGCCGGTGGAGAGGCGGGCCTGGTGCGTCGCCAGTTTTGCGTTGATGCCCTGAAGGGCGTTCAGCGACTGAAGTGCCTGGATGTTGCCTGCGATTCGGGTAATATCTACGCCTGCCATGATGGATAACCTCCTTGTTATCGGTTGTTGTGGGGATCCTTCCCCAGTTTGCAGGTGGTTGGGCTCAGATGATGTTGCTGGGAGCGGGCTTGAGCCCCGACAGCCCTACGTTGTTTCTTCGTTTGGCTTTCTTCGATAGCTTCCCTCCCGTCGTGGACCGGTTTTCTGTTTGCATTATCGTCATCATGGGCGAGGACTTGAGTCTTTTCTGGAAAGAAAAAAGCCCCGCCGGGAGGCGGGGCAGGTTGTTGTGGAGAGGATCGCCTTATTCAAGGACGGCGAGCACTTCCTGGCTGTGTCCGAGCGGTTTGACTTTCTCGAATACGTGGGCAATCTTCCCATCTTCATCGATGACGAACGTGGTCCGCAGGATGCCCATATACTCCCTGCCGTACATTTTCTTCAGCCCCCAGACGCCATATGCTTCAGCAACGGCATGATCGCTGTCGGCGAGTAAATCATAAGGGAATTGATGGTCTTCCTTGAATTTCTTCTGGTCTTTGACCTCGTCTGGGCTGATGCCAAGAATGACCACATCTTTATCCTCAAACGCGCTGTAGTCGTCGCGGAATCCGCAGGCTTCCGTGGTGCAGCCCTTTGTGTTCGCGCGCGGATAGAAGAATAGAATCACTTTCCTGCCCTTTAGATCGCTCAAGCGTACAGGTTGCTTGTTGTCGTTGAGAAGCTCAAAGGATGGCGCAGTTTCCCCAACTTGTATGACGGACATCTTCTTGCTCCTTGTTATGGTGGTTTGCTATAGGCATCTTATCATGCCGCAACGTCGCTTGCCCCGCCCGTCAGGGAATGTGCGCGACGAGCCGTCCCATGCTGCGCGTGTCGTAGCCGGGCAGCGCTTCGATGGCCTGCTTGAAATCGGGTTCTTGCAAGAGCGCTAGCAGGGGCTGGATTTTCTCGCTGTGATAGGTTTCAAGCGGAATAATGAGATCATAGCGCTCCTGGTAAAGGGGGATGAAGTCAAGATTCAATGCGCGTGCAGCCGCATGGATGCCCAGACCGCAGTCTGCTCGGTCAGATGCGACTGCGGCCGCGACGGCGAGATGAGTGTATTCTTCACGGTCATAGCCCTGGATAGCGGAGGGCTCGATCCCTTGAAGGCCGAGATGGTAATCCAGGAGCACACGCGTGCCGGCGCCGCGTTGGCGGTTAATATAACGAATGCCGTTGACCAGATCCGCCAGCCCGGCAATCTGATGAGGGTTGCCCGGTGCGACCATGAGACCTTGTTCACGGTGAACGAGGGAAACGACGACGACCGGCGTCTCAGGTAGGTATTCCCGGATGTAGCTCAGGTTGTACTCGCCGCTTTCTGCGTCAAGGAGATGGCTCCCGGCGAGATGGGCTTCACCTTTGCGAAGCGCGATCAGCCCGCCCAGACTTCCCAAATTAGCCGAGGTAAGTCGTGTCCCCTTCTTCCCAAGGAACTGCGCCATTACATCGATGGTCAGGTCGTGGGAACCCAACATCAGCAGGGTTTTCTCGATGACGGCCCGCTTCCTCAGCAAACGAACCTGGACAACCTCGCCGGCCTGTACACCCTGCACGCCCGCGGGAATGAGGACGATTCCATCCGCCCGGACGAGGGAGGTGATGACACCCGCACCGCGAGAGAGAGGCGCTGCCACCAATTGGCCGCCAACACGCCCGAGGGTAACTCGCAGGTATTCGTCATCTCCAAGCGTGGAATGCACTTTCTGCGTGAGAACGGCGGGAAGGATATCGGGCTGGGTATGCACACGTCCCAGCCAGCGATCAAGAAGCGGCCGAACAAAGAGCCTTCCGGTCAGCGCGGCGGAGACAGGATAGCCGGGGACGCCGATGGCCGGGATGCGCTCCTCACCACGTGCGAGCGTGCCGAGGATGACAGGATGCCCGGGCCGGATGGCGATGCCGTGGGCGATGAGCGTTCCGAGTGAGCTGATCACGCTCGCCGAATAATCTTCCGAGCCTGCCGATGAGCCTGCGTTCGTGAGGACAAGGTCGTGGGTCTGCGCGGCCTCTCGCACAGCTTTGGTTATCTCCTCCACATCGTCGTTGATGATGGGCCAGCGGGTGGCTTCGCCACCCCATTCTTCGACCTGCGCCGCGAGGACAAGAGAGTTGTATTCGATGATGTCGCCGGCCTTTGCCTCTGAGCCAGCCGGTACCAGTTCCGTTCCTGTCGGTATGATCGCTACTTGTGGTTTGCGGTGAACATGCACAGACGCATGCCCGCAACCTGCGATGGCGCCGAGGTCAACAGGGCGCAAGGTGTGTCCGGATGGCAACACCAATTCGCTGGCGACCATGTCCTCGCCCATGGGGCGTACGTGGCTCCAGGGCACGACGGCTTTACGAATGCGGATGCCGTCAACATCCTGCCGCCTCGCCGAAGAGCCAAGCGCTTCTACCAGTTCAATTGGAATCACGGCATTCGCCCATGACGGCATGGGGTCGCCGGTGTCGACATACATGATTTGTTCGCCGGATAGGGTGACGGGCGTGCGGTCGCTAGCCCCTACTGTGTCCACGGCGGCAATGGCATACCCATCCATCGCCGCAGCATGATAGTGGGGGGAGGAAAGCCGCGCCCAGATCGGCGCAGCGGTGACACGACCGAGCGCTTGCTCCAGGGGGACAGATTCCGCTGGAAAGGGCTCCCAGCGTCCGGCGCTGGTGAGTGCCGTGATGAAGGCATCCCAGGCTTTGTCGAAAGGAATGTCATGGAGGTAGACGTCGGATGGTGAGGTTGTCATAAGCGTGTTTCCCTACGTATGTTGTGGCGCGCTCTCGTCAGGTCAGCGGGATGACCTGAACGTGCTCACCTGCGGCTATCCCCGTCGCTTGGGCCGGGATGCGGACAAGCCCATCGGCGCGAATCATGGTGAAGATGAGGTTTGAGCGGCCAAAGATGGGTACCGCCGCGAATCCTTCTCCATCCGGAACCAGCCTGACTGCTTGGTAGTCTTCCCGCCCTGCCACAGAGGCCACGTTGAGACTCATGCGTGCGTCAATCGTGGCGTTAATGCAGGGCGGTGTCATCCCCAGAAGTCGCTGCAGGATCGGGCGAACAAACAGGCCCGCGATGACGAGCGCGCTGACAGGATTCCCCGGAAGGCCAATCACAGGTACGCTCCCCGCAAGCGCGAGGATGGTTGGTTTGCCGGGCCGGATGGTGACACCATGCACCAGCACGCCGGGCTGGCCCAATTCGGTGATGACATCAGCGGTGATGTCGCGCGCGCTGACGGAAGATCCGGCGGTGATGATGACCAAATCCGATCGGACATGCGCTTCTCTGGCTGCTGCCAGCAGCGCTTCGAACCGATCAGGGATGATTCCATGAGACACGGGATCGCCGCCGGTGCGGGTCACAAGCGCGCTGAGGGTATAGGTATTGATGTCGCGCACTTCCCCGGGACCGGCGGATGTCTCTGGCGGCACAACTTCATCCCCTGTTGAGAGGATGCCAACGGCAGGCTTAAGACGCACAGCGATCTCTGTGATGCCGAGACCCATGAGCCCACCGATTTCTTGCGGACGGAGCCGTGCTCCGCTGTCGAGAACCGTCTCGCCTTGGCGAACATCCTCACCCTGATTGAGGACGTTGTCCCCGACCGCTGCTGCCCGATGGATTTCCACTTCGCCCTCGCGAGCATGATCAGTGTCCTCCAGCATGATTACGGCGTCAGCACCGTCAGGGAGCATGGCGCCCGTGTGGACGAGGACGGCGGAGTGGGGTTGAAGTTTGATCTCAGCCTGTGCCCCCATGGACACCTCGCCAATTATGCGGAGGTACGCAGGCAGGCTTGCGCTGGCGCCATGTGTCTCCGCGGCGCGAACGGCATAACCATCGACGGTTGTGCGTGTAAAAGGTGGCATGTCATGTGGTGCGATGATGTCTTCTGCCAGGACTCGATCAAGGGCCTGAGCAGTGGGAATGCGCTCGGCGCTCATCAGGGCGGTATCGCCGAGAGCATCGAGGAAACGATTCAGGGCTTCTTCTGGGGGGAGCAGTTTCAGAAATTCAGGCATGTCAGAATAAAAATCCTAGAAGCATAAAGTAGGTTGTCAGGGCGTAAAGACTGATGGCGGAATACGCGAACAGACGGTACTTGGGTGGCTCCCCGCGCTGGATGCGGCGTATCTGATAGAGCTGCAAGATGGCCAGGGGCGTGGAGAGGATCGTGCCAAGAACCACCCGATCAGGCAAACCACTGAGCGCGGCAATTCCAAGACTTACCACCGATAGAAGGATGGCAAGGTCATGCAGCCACATGGCCTTCTGCCAGCCCAGACGGGTCAGCAGGTTGCGTCGATTGTGCTTTTCATCATAGGCATAGCAGGGAAGGGCGAGCACAACTTGAGCGGCGAAAGCGAGGGCGGCCAGCGGTACCGAAGTCATCAACACAAATCGATGCACCTCTCCGGTGAGAAGGATGAAACTGAACAGCGGGATGAGGCCGGTCATCAGCGACAGCGCCAGCTCGCCCATCCCCGTTGTGCGCAGGGAGACGGGTTCAGCGCTGTAGAAATAGGATCCAAGGGTGAGAAGAACTAGCGGGATCCAGGCAGCCCCCGGCGCTCCTGCGATGAGGAGGTTTATCGCCTGGAGGGCACCGAAGGCAAGCAAGCCCATGGCGATAAACTGGACACGCTTCTTGGAGAGCAGGTCGTCGCGCAAGAATGCAGATGAGGGAGGGAAAATCGATGGGCGGGGCGAAGTACGATCGGACTTGGGCTCGTTCAATCCCAATACAAGCCGGCCTATCATCTGAAGGGTCAGCAGGATGAAGAGCCCTTGGAGAAACAAGATCCAGGAGAAACGGCGGCCCAGGTAGTAGGCCACCGAGGCACCCAGACAGTATGTCAGGGTTGTGAGCAGCATCATACCGGGCTGGATAAGCCTAAGGAAGGCAATCAATCGAGATTCATGTTCGTTCATACGGGGTGCTGATTGACCTCCTCTCGCTAGCAGGTACCAAGCAACCAGCCGCCATCGATGACGACTGTCTCTCCTGTCATGAATTCACTGTCAAGGATGAAGTTGACGGCGCGTGTGACATCATCAGCGGAGCCAGTTCGACGGAGAGCACGCTCCCGGCCGATCTCTTCCCAGCGATCTGCAGAGATCTCCTCCGGCTTAAGAACCGGTCCGGGGGCGATGGCGTTTACCCGGATACCGGGTGCCAGACTGAGGGCGGCAACCCGGGTGAGCATCTCCACACCAGCCTTGCTGATGGAAAGGAGTGGATACGCAGGCCACGGTTCATGTCCGGCTACATCGCTGATGTTGATGATGGCGCCACCTGATGCCATCCTGCGTGCACCTGCTTGCACACAGAAGAACATGCCTTTCAGGTTGAGGCCGATCGAATCCTTCCAGTCCTCTGGTGTCACGTCCAGCAGCCTGGAAGGCAGCATGACGCCGGCTGCGTTGATGAGCACAGCAAGGTACTTGCCTGTCTCATCGACCATCCTGAAGAGCTCATCCACACCGTGTGTGGTACGAAGGTCTGCGCGTGCGATCCATACAGGAACATCGAGGGCGCTCACGGCTTCAGCGGTCTTGTTCGCTTCATCCTCAGCCTGATGAAAGTGTATCACGATGCCGAATCCGCGGCGGGCAAGCGAGAGTGCGATGGCTTTCCCCAATCGGTGCCCGGATCCTGTGACGACAGCGATGCGATCTTCAGGTCTGCTGCCCCTCACCGCACATCTCCTCTCAGGCTCTCATCGTTTGAAGAAATTGGAGATAAAGAACCAGACATTGGCCGGGCGCTCAGCCAGCCGGCGCACATAGTAGGGATACCATTCTGTGCCGAACGGGACGTAGATCCGCACGGGGTATCCTTGCTTTGCGAGTTGATGCTGGAGTTCCGAGCGAATACCATACAGCATCTGGAATTCGAGGGCAGCCTTGGGTAACCCGACCTTTTTTGCATAGTCGATGGCGTGCTGAATGCGCTTCTCGTCATGGGTGGCGATGCCGGGGATGGGAGGAACCCGGCCTTGTGCGTCGCAGGGCTTTGCTCCTTTGGTTAAGCAGGCGTCAATGAGCATCTCCGTCAGGCGGTCGTAAGCAGCGTCCACATCAGCTTTACGGGGGTAAGCTACCTCGGCCGGTTCATTGTAGGCCCCTTTGCACAGGCGAACAGGCGTGTCTGTGGTCATCAGTGTTTCGATGTCAGCATCACTGCGGTAGAGGTAGGATTGGATGACCAGCCCGATGTTGGTCAAGCCCTGCTCGTACAGCGTGCGGTGGATGTCCAGTGTGGCATCGATCGTGGGTGAGTCCTCCATGTCAATGCGGATCATGATCCCGTACTGTGCTGCGCGCTCGGCAATGCGCCGCACATTTTCAAGACAGACATCCTCTTCCAGCCGGAGGCCAAGCGCAGTGAGCTTTACGGAGACATTGGCGTGAAGCTGCTCCTCCTGCAGACGGTCGAGGATGTGGATATAGAAGTCCGTCGATTCGGATGCTTCATAGGGGTTGGAAACGTTCTCGCCGAGTCTGTCGAGGGTGACGAAGATGCCATCCTTATTAAAGGAACGAATGACAGCGAGGGCTTCATCCAGCGTATCACCGGAGACAAAACGTGCGGCCGCCCTGCGGGCAAAGCCCCAACCCGTGATCAACCGCCGAGCCCATTCTGCTTTGGAAAGGTAGAGGAGAATCGCTCTCAACACGGACTGCTCCTTCTTGTTTCAGAGGTATCGAATACCGCCTCATTGTAGCAAGGTTTTCAATGCGGTGCGTCACCCGGATAGTGGTAGAACATCCCATTTTTACACTCAAGAGAAGGGTAAATCGAGTATGATTTCAGCACACTTCATCGAGGCTTTCGCTCGAGATGAGGAGCTTACGATATGCCCCAACAGACGATCCCGGACATTCCCGAAGAAGCCGTCGCAGAGCAGGCCGTGCATCCGGACGAACTCTATGAACGCATACTGACCGGAGAGGGACTGAGCATCCTTGATGTGCGAATGCCGGAAGCGGCAGTCATGCAGCCGCTCCAGTTCGGGGAGCGGGCTCGCATTGTCTCCAGGCCGTTCGCGCCATTTCTTGATGCGCGTGAGGTAGCCGCCGCGTTGCCGGAGAAGGAGAAGACCCTGGTGGTGTGCACCACCAGCCGCACCTCGCGCGCTGCGCTGGTGGCGCTGCGCGACGTCGGTGCGCGGGTTGAGTACCTTCTGGGTGGAACCAGGGCATGGGACCAGTTCATGGATGTGCGCGATGTCTTTCGCAGCGATACGGGAGCCGTCGTTCAAGTGGCCCGCCCGGGACGCGGCGATCTCAGCTTCGTCATCTTGGCCGGTGGTGAAGCAGCCGTCATTGACCCACTGCGGGATGTGGAAGCATACCGGGAAGTCGTGGGCGGGGAGAACGCATCGCTGGCATGGGTGCTGGATACCCATGCCCATGCCGACCATATCAGCGGTGGCCCGCGATTGGCTGCGGAGGCCGGTGTTCCATATTATCTCCACCCGTATGACGCGATTCATCCCGTGGATATGCTGCCGGCGAAGATCCCGTTTTGCGCACTTGACGATGGAAAGGTCCTTGACGTTGGCGGGGTGCGGTGCAGGGCAATCTGGTTTCCTGGGCATACGTTAGGAATGGTCATGCTCTCCTTCTCGCTTGAGGAGCAGCATTGCCTTCTCACAGGAGACGGTGTGTTCCTGGATTCCATCGGGCGCCCTGACCTTGGAGGCCGTGCGGAAGCATGGGCGGGATTGTTGTTTGAGAGCGTTTCAGAGCGATTGCCGAACGCTGTGAACGCACAATCGCTTATCCTCCCCGGGCATTTTGCGACATTCGCAAGCGGTGAAGGCGGCATTTATTGCGCACCGTATCACAAGGTGCGGCGGGAGAACCCATGGCTGGAGACCGGGACGCGCGAGGCGTATATCTCCCGTGTGGTGGCCAATCTGGCGCAGGTCCCTCCCGCATATGTGGAGATGAAGCGCATTAACGCCGGTTTGAAGCATGTGACGGAAGAAACTGCACTGGACTTGGAGGCCGGTCCAAATTTGTGCGCTGTCAGTGGCTGACATCGCGCTTAATCGATGCGAGCTGCGCCGAAAAGGAGTGGAGCGAGATGGTCTGCTCCTCGCCGGGTGACGTGAAATCAGGTGGAACGGGGATCGTCCGTGCGGCGGTCCCCTTGCCTTTCAGCAGGGTCGAAAAGACCTCAAGGTACGCTTCCGCCGTCCTCGTCCAGGTGTAGGTATCCACCACGCGCTGGATACCTGCGCGGTGATAACGCCGCCAGGTTGCTTTTGAGGCGAGAAGGCTGATGAGACCTTCTGCGATAGCGTTCGGATCCTGCGGGTCGACGAGAACGCCGAATGACGTCGCTCCCTCCAACATCGACTCGGATGGGCCACCCTTATCGGTCACCACAGCAGGCAGCCCGCAGCTCATCGCCTCCAGCGGTGCGAGTCCGAAGGGCTCATAGAGCGCAGTGAGGACGAACACCGAGTGACGTTCCGCCAACACCCTGAAGGCGGCGGCGAGTTCTTCCTGACTGTTCAGGGGAAATCCAAGTGACCATTCCCAACCTCCGCTGGCATCGAGCAGGGCGGTGATGGAGTCCATGACCTGGCGCTCACCACCGTCGAAGCGGGACGGGTTTCGGAGGGGGTCTTCCACACCACGCACGACGAGCGCAAAATTGGCCAGCGTCTGGAGTTCCGGGCTCTGGGCGAATGCCTGCACGATGGCGAGGTGGTTCTTTTTGGGATCGAGTCGGCTAGAAGCGAGTACGAGCGGCAGACCGGCACGCTCGGACGGCAGCTGCGCGTGAATGGCCTTTTCGATCCGGCTGCGGATGTCTGCATCGAGCCCGGAGGGTTCGGGTGAGAAGATGGTGCGGTTAACCCCCGGGGGAATCACAGCAAAACGTTGGGCTCGTTCAGGGTCCACCGCCTTGTGATAGAGGGGATGGCCATACTGCTCGAGACGCTCCTGGCGAGTGGACGTGATGATGCGGCCGGCATGGTTCATGCTCAAACGCTCCGCCGCAATGCGGTAGTGGAACTGATAACGATCCAGCATGGCTTCCAGGTTGTCCTGGTTCACCCCGAGTTTGTCCATCTTCTGGGCGCCCAGGCTGTGGCCGGTGAACGTGAAGGGGATATTGGTTACGTCCTGCAGGAGAACTCCGGCAAGGCCTCCGTCGCCATAGTGTGCGCTGAACACATCCGGAAGGGCGCCGCCGGCATGGTAGAACGCCCGAATGTTGTCCACCCATTCCTTGAGATGCGGCCAGAGCCTTTCCTTGGCGAGGAACGTGTCGGGACCGCAGGGGATGCGGACAATACGCAGGTTCTCTTCATCGGGGTAGCTGTCCAGGTCGTGGGCGAATTCTGGCCAGGCCGGGTCAAGGATGCGGCGTGTGAGAATGTCCACGCGATGTCCGGCGTCTGCCATGGCGAGTCCAATTTCCTTAACATAAACCAGCTGTCCGCCGAAATCGGGATGCTCTGTCCAGTAGCTGTCAGCGGGATCGAAATTGCCCTGTGGGTTGAGCAAAGCAATGTGCATCGTCGCTCCTGAGTAGCGCGCAGGCGCATCACCGCAGGGCGGTGATGCGTCGCGCAGAAGAAGGTTATGCTCTCCGTGCGGGATTCCGCTCTACCCTTTCACAGAGCCTGCCAGCAGCCCGCGCACAAAGTAGCGCTGCAACAGGAAGAACACCGACAGCGGGATCACCATCGACACGAAGGCGCCAGCCGTCAGCAGGTGCCAGTCTGTACCGAAAGTGCCCAGCATGCCGAGCAGTTTCTGGGTCAAAACCTCGTTCGAGGGATTGGCGTTCATAAACACCAGCGCAACCAGCAGGTCATTCCAAACCCAGATGAACTGGAAGATGGCGAACGACGCCAGCGCTGGCATGGCCAGCGGCAGGATCAAACGCTGGAAGATGGTGAAGTGCGAAGCGCCGTCCAGAAACGCCGATTCAAGGATATCCCTCGGGAGGCTGCTGATGTAGTTGTAAAACAAATAGGTCGCCAGCACCAGCCCGAAACCTGTGTGGGCAAGCCATACCCCGAGGAAGGTCCCATTCAAGTCGATGCGAATATAGTCCTTCAACACCGGGATGAGGGCGATTTGGAGTGGCACAACGAGCAGGGCAACCACCATGATGAAGAGCGGTTTGCGACCGGGGAATTTGATCCAGGCAAACCCATAGGCCGCAAAGGCTGCAATCAGGATGGGGATGACGACCGCAGGGATGGTCACTGTGAGGCTGTTCAATACAGATCGTAAGATGTTGATCTCTGCCTGGCCAAGCGTGTAATTTTCTACAGCGTCCAGGCCGATGCCCAGCACGATGCGGTAGTTATCGAGGGTGAGATTGGCTTCGTCCGGTTGGCTGAAGATGGTCCACCAGCCGCTGCTGAGCACATTTTCTTCTGGACGGAAGGAGCTCACGAACAAGCCAAGGGTGGGGATGAGCCAGAGGCTGGCGATGACCAGGATCACAAGATAGGTGAGGAGTTTTCCGAAGGGAAATTTTCTGGTCGCTTTCATCAGAAGGCCTCCGTCTGCTGGCTGAAATTCTTCAGGTTGTACCACATCACAGGAATGACAAGGATCAGCAGCACGATGGCGATGGCAGATCCGCGGCCGAAGTTGGCCAGGTCGAACATCTGTGTGACCTGTTGGTTGGCGATCACGTCCGTTCCATAGTTGCCCCCTGTCATGCCTTTGACGATGTCAAAGATTTTCAGCGTGAAAATGACGATGGTCGTGGACACCGTCACGAGCGTGCCAGCAATGTAGGGAATGGTGACGTTGAAGAATGCCTGCACCTCGGTCGCACCGTCGATGCGGGCCGCCTCCAGCAGTTCGGCGGGCATGCCTTTGATGGCTGCGGAGAGGATGACCATGGCATATCCCGTCTGCAGCCAGACGAGGATGATGATGAGGAAGAGCGTGTTCCATGGTCCCTGAATGAGCCAGGCTTGAGGCTCACCACCGAAGCCGGTGACGATGGCGTTGAGGAGGCCAATCTGCTCTGCGCCTGCGGGACGGAAGTCGTAGATGAAGCGCCAGATCACGGAAGCGCCAATCATGGAAATGGCGTAGGGCATGAAAATGATGGACTTGACTATTTTTTCAAACCAGGCCTTGGTGCGGTCCGTGAGCACGGCGATGGTGAGGCCAAAACCGACACTTAACCCGGTGCCAAGCACGATCCAGAGCAGGTTGTTGCGAAAAGCCTCACGCATAGACCGGGCCGTGAACGCGTAGACGTAGTTCTCAAACCAGATAAAGTTACCCTGTCGGTCGAAAAGGCTGATGTAAAACGAACGCAGCGTGGGCAGCGCCAGATAGTAGAAGAGAATGGCGACAGCCGGTCCGATGAAAATAAACGGCACGAGCCGGTTGCGCCACTTCAGCGGGAACTGTTCCACGATGAAGTTGGCGACAAAGTAGAGCGCGGCGATACCGCCGACGCCCCAAATGATGGCCACGATGGCCGTCAGCCAGGTGGGCGCATCCGTATCGCGCAGGAAGATGAACACGGCGCGAAGGACGATGAATGTCACGGCAGGGATGGCGAAAGAAATGAAGATGCGCCCGAAGTTGGTCGAAAAGCGTTCCCAGAGACTCTCTGGGGGAGCGGTTTCATCTAAAGTGGTCATGAGCAAACCTTCCTCGTGCTGGTTGGGGGCTTCTCCTCCGTTAGACCTAGGGAAGGAAGGAGGCAGGCGGCAGAGCCGCCTGCCTGCCATCCAAGCTTACTCGCTTGCGGTTGCTTCCATTTCCGCCAGCGCTTCTTCAAGTGTGCTGGTGCCGCTCACCCAGTCGGTGACGCCGGCCCAGAACGCCTTGTTGCGGGCTTCTGTCATGTTGTCAGAACCGTCAAAGCGCGCTGCGGGTGCGGAGGTGATCGCTTCCACCATGGTCTGTTCGATCTCCGTCGGGTACCAGGAGAAGTCCTGACCGAGGTGCGGGAACAGCGATCCACCGAGCTCTGCCCACGGCTGAACCGATTCAACGGTGCCGAGGAACTCGATGAACATGCGGACTTCGGGACGATCATGGCCGTCGAAGACGACGAACTGATCGCCGCCGACCTCCAGCGTGAAGGGCAGCGAGTCGTCGATCGGCGGCAGCATGAACACGCCGACCTGGTTGTCGAGATCTGCCTGAACTTCGTCGGTGAAGAAGTTGGTCACGAAGGAGCCCTGCATGTGCATCCAGCATTCCGCAGGCTCGGTGTGCAAACCGAGTGCGGGTGTCTGGAAGTTGGTGGACGCGATGTAGCTTGCGCCGCCGTAGGTCATGCCCTCTTCGAGCCAGATGTCGCCAAGGAGTTCAAAGGCAGCCTGGACGCGTTCATCGGTGAAGGGAACTTCGCCGGTGACCCACTGATCATAGACGTCAACGGGGACCGTGCGGAGCAGGATGTTCTCGATCCAGTCTGTGCCCTTCCAGCCCGTGGCTGCGCCGGATTCGATGCCGTCGCAGAAGGGAGCGATGTCGGTCTCGTCCATCATGGTTGCAGCGAGCGCCATCATCTCATCCCAGGTGGTGGGAACATCCCAGCCAGCGGCTTCCCAGGCGGGCTTGTTGTACCACACCCAGCCTTTGGCGTTCACACGGTGGAACATGCCGTAAGGCACACCGTCCACGGAGGCCAGATCCAGCCAGGCAGGCTGGTAGTTGGCTTCGTACACCGCCAGCGCTTCGTCCCACAGGGGAACAAGCTCGCCGGCCTCTGCCAGCCCCGCCACAGCACCTGGCTGCGGGAAGGCGGCGATGTCCGGTGCGTCGCCAGCTTCGACCCGGATGTTGATGAGGGTCTCGAACTCGGAGGTGCCGGAGTAGATGACGTCAATCTCAGGATGCATCTCCTCAAACACGGCAACGACAGAGTTGAAGGCGGTCTCCTCGACACCACGGAAGGCGCCAAGGATGAAGACGGTGCCTGTATCTTCCATCGGTCCGGCTTCTTCAGCGGGCTCGGTGGTTGTGCCGCAGGCGGTCAGCGCCATCGCGAGGACGACGAGGATGCTTGCAGCACGCCAGATCCATTTGGTTTTCACGGTTTTCCTCTCCTTCTCATCGTGCACGAATACATGTCAAGCTGGTGCGAAAAACGATCGCTGTGTTCAGCCTCCTTTCTCGTGTTCGTGGGTTATTTGTATGTGTGATGCCAATCCTTCTAACTGATCCCACGTGGGCACGTCTGTGACGGGTCCAACCCGGCGGATCTTGAACTCCGCAAAGGCCTGACCCATGCGTACGGCTTGATCCAGCGGGAAGCCGCGCACGTAGGCTGCAAGCGTGCCAGCCCAGAACGCATCCCCTGCGCCGGTGACGTCGACAACGTTCAGATTCGGGGTGGCATGCATGTGGAAAGGTTCGCCGCGCGTGGTGGCGACATAGACACCTTCCTCACCCATGGTGATGAAAACGATGTGGGCACCCCACTCGAGGAACTGCTGGGCATATGCCGGTATGCTTTGGCCAGCACCGAGGAGCCGCTGGCAATCCTCCAGTGAAGGCTTGGTGATATCGACCAGGGGGTACAGGTTCTGCAGAAAGCCGATCATGTCCGGGTGATCGGGCCAGATGTCGGTGTGGTAGTTCGGGTCGAAAGAGACCGTTGCGCCGGCGTCGCTAGCGGCTTGGAGGGCTGTCAAAATCGTGTCCCGGGCTGGATCGCGCGAGAGTGCGAAGGCAGAGGTATGGACGATGTGACTCTGACGGACCGCATCCAGCAGCCCCTTGGCGGGCTCCAGCAGGGAATCAGCGCCCCGGAAGATGATGAATTCCGGCGTCTGGGTCTGCCGTGTGATGGAGGCAATGGTCGTCGGAGCCCGACTGCTGGTTTGCAGAAAGCGCAGGTCGACCCCTGCGCGGGAGAGCTGTTCGGTGGCGAACATCCCCAGACCGTCTGTGCCAATGCAGGCGGCGATGGCCGAGGAACATCCGAAACGGGACATGTTCATGGTGAGGTTGGCAGCCTGTCCGCCCATGTGGCGTTTGTAGGTGTTCGCAGCGACGAGTGTTGACGCGACATGTTCGGAGATGAAATCCACGACGACTTCGCCCAGGGCGAAGAAGTCATGCGTTGTTTGTCGTGGCGTCATCTCAGTCTTACTTGTCCGTGTCATTCAGATGGTCCTGTTGTTGGCGGATGCGCGGAGTGGGGCGGTGGTGCCGCGCTGAATGAGAGTCAGATCCAGCGCGATGTCGTGGATGTCATCATCCGGATGTGCGATGAGGGATAGCAGGAGCTGGGCTCCTTCGAAACCCGATTCAAACAGCGGCTGGTTGATGGTCGAGATGTTTAAATACTCCGCATCGCGGATATTGTCATACCCCATAACGGAGAGTTCGTCAGGGATCGAAAGGCCGAGGTCGGCGGCAGCATCCAGCACGCCGATAGCCTGCGTGTCGCTGCACGCGAAGATGGCGGTTGGTGGTTCATCGAGGGCCAGGACGGTATGCGCCATCGCGCGCGCCTCGGCACGGCCATGGTGGTCTTCGATATGGTACGCCGGCCGGGGGGTGATCCCACAATCCTCCAGCGCCTGGCAGTAACCCTGGTAGCGCAAACGTGTGGTGACAAAGGAAAGTTCGGTGTCGAGGATGTCGCTGAGACAGGCGATGCGGGTGTGGCCGAGATCCAGTAGATGCTGCGTGGCGAGATAGCCGCCCTGAAAATCGTCTGTGTAGACCCTGTGTGCGTGGGGTATGTCGACATCTACGAGTACAGTGGGAATGCCGCGTTCCTTGAGGCGGTGGACATGATCGTCAAAAAGCGGAATGGAAAGGATGAGAATGCCGTCAGGGCGAACCTGACGCATGAGCTGTTCCAGGTGACGGTCGCGATGTTCTGCGGTCTGTACGCTGTAGAGGATGAGCTGGTGGCCGGACTCAGCCAGCGCGCTCTGCACGCCGCGCAGGCGCTCCACGAAGGAGGGGAAGGTGAGGAAGGGAAGGGTAACGGAGATGGTGTTGGTACGACCGAGGGAAAGCTGACGTGCAATCGGGTTGGGCGCGTAGTCCAGCTCCTCGATGGCTTCGAGGACACGCTGGCGTGTTTCCATATGGACGGAGGGGTGGTTGTTGAGAACACGAGAGACAGTGCCGATCCCCACCTTGGCCCTTTTGGCGACATCCCGGATCGTAACGGCTGACATTGCTCCCCTTTTGCCGATAACGCGACGTGGAACCGGTTCCACTTTAGCATAATCTTGGTACCTTTGTCAAGGCGTTGTCTGGATGACTGACGCTGGATGCGCTGCGGGGTGGTTCCAGCGCTCGGCCTGAAATGGTCGTTGACAGCGTGGAGGCTTGCGTTATAATCGCTTGTGCCCGGCCCGCTAGCTCAACTGGCAGAGCAGGCGACTCTTAATCGTCAGGTTACAGGTTCGATTCCTGTGCGGGTCACCTTGTCCGCCCCTCTCTGGGGCGGTCCTCATTTCACTTGCCCATCCATAAACGCCACGCGCGCCCTGCCTCAGGTCCGAGCGGGTCAACCCGCTTTGTACGAAATTCGTCCCGTAAACGGGCAAGCAAGCTGACCATCCTCGGTATAATGTCCATGCGGGGGAGGGTAACCTTGATACGATACGCAGAAGTTGAGTTTCGAGAACCCTATTCGCCTTGTCAGCAACAGCAAAGGATGACGCATGAATAAAGTCAGCATCATACTCGCGAAGAAAAAAGGCGGCGTCTACACGTTGTCCAAGGATGATCCCGTGCAGAAAGCGCTCGATGTGATGAAGGAAAAGAACATCGGCTCTGTTCTCATCAAGGAGGGGGGCGAGCTGGTGGGAATCTTTACCGAACGTGACCTGGCGCGCAAAGTCGTCTACATGGACGCCTGCGTGGATGACATTATGCTCTCCGAGGTGATGACGGAGGGCGTGATCACGGTCACACCGGACCACACCGCCAATGACTGCATGGAAATCATGACGGAGAAACGGGTTCGTCACCTTCCCGTGGTTGAAAACGGCGACATTATTGGGTTGATGTCAATTGGTGATGTTGTCAAGGACATCATTGATGAACTCGAATTTCTCTGTGTCCAGCTGGAGAATTATATTCAAGGGCTGCGTTGAGCAGGGCACGAAACCGGATCTCCGATTCACATGCAGGCTTGAACCTGGAGGACGACCCACAATCCGGGAGGCCTGGTGAACGAAGGATAAGGGGAGAACAAGGCAGCAAGGAGTTTTGGGATGAGAGTTAAACGTGTACTACAAGGGATCTTCTGGGTCCTGGTCTACATTGTGATCACCGCCGCACCGCTGGTGGTCTTGATGATTGGCCCTACTCAGGAGGGACGGGAATTCTGGCGTGTCTTTTCCGTCGGACTTGGATTTGCAGGTCTGGCGATGATGGCGCTTCAATTTGTGCTTACCGCGCGCTTCAAGGTTATCAAGTCACCTTACGGCGCTGATATCGTTTACCACTTTCATCGCCAGATTTCACTCGTGGCCTTCGTGATGATTATTGCCCACCCGCTCATCCTGTTTCTTCGTTCACCAGCCCTCATCTCCTTGCTGAATGTCTTCAGCGCACCCAACCGGGCAAGGGCGGGCGTTACCTCCATCGTGGCCCTCATCCTGCTCATCGGCACTTCGGTGTACCGCAAGCAACTTAAGCTCGAGTACACACGCTGGCGTATCCTGCATGGCATCCTCTCGGCAGCAGCCGTCATTCTGGCCATGCTGCATGTATTGCTGGTCGGGAATTACATCAACACACCGGTGAAGCAGGTGCTTTGGATTGGCTACGGCGCGTTCTGGGTTGGCCTTCTGGTCTGGATCCGCATCCTCAAGCCAATCACAATGCTGCGGCACCCGTATGAGGTGGTTGAGGTACGTGAGGAGCGTGGCAGCTCATGGACGTTGGTGCTGAAACCGGTGAACCACAAGGGGATGCGATTCATCCCGGGTCAGTTTGCATGGATGCATGTGTGGAAGTCGGTGTTTGGTGAAAGCGAACATCCCTTTTCCTTCTCTTCAAGCGCCGAGGAAGAGGACATACTGGCCTTTACGATTAAGGAATTGGGCGATTTCACGGCGACAGTTAAGGACATCAAACCTGGTCAGAAGGTGTATCTCGATGGCCCATTCGGATCGTTCAGCATCGACCGGCATCCCGATTCGAAAGGATTCGTTTTTATCGCCGGCGGCGTTGGGATTACGCCGATGATGAGCATGCTCCGCACAATGCGCGATCGCAACGATCAGCGTCCGGTCACGTTGTTGTACGCCAACAACGAATGGGAGACGGTGACTTTCCGTGAGGAAATAGCTGAGCTTGAGAAGCAGCTTAACCTGAAGGTCGTGTATGTCATGCTTGATCCTCCTGAAGGCTGGGAGGGCGAAACGGGCTTTGTGACCCGCGAAATCCTCGACCGCTATCTACCTGAAGACCGCAGCAAAGGCTTGCAGCCCATTTTTATCTGCGGTCCGGGGCCGATGATGGACGCCGTGGAGAGGGTGATGCCCGACCTCGGTGTGCACATGGGTGACTTTCACGCAGAACGCTTTGAATTGGTCTAGGAGGAAACGATGCGCAGACAACGTTTTTCTACGCTCCTCGCCATAGGCATCGGCTTGATCCTTGTGGGGTTGTCAATCGCTTTTGCCCTTCTGCAATTGTAAGCGAAACCCCGGCATCTTTAAGGAAAGGACGTGTCCCGTAGAGGGGTGCGTCCTTTTCGTATCCCCTTGTATTTCTCATGAAACGCTTAAGGAAAAGACTGACTTGCGCGGCTGCAAACTGATAAAATTCGAAAAAGATCGAATTATTAAGCTGGCAGCCTGAGGTGCCGACAATGACCGAATCCGTTGAGCGTTATCTTCGTATGTTCAAGGCGCTTTCCAATCCGCACCGGCTGCGCATCTTGTTGAAAGCTGTGGAAAACGTGCGAGAAGAGAAAACCTTTCATTGTGAGGGCAAGCAGGAGACAACCTGTCAACGGGATCACGCTGAAGTGTATGCCATTGCTCCCTCCACGATGTCACACCATATGAAGGAGTTGGTGTACGCCGGGCTCCTGACGATGGAGAGAGATGGACAACGCACGGTATGGGGATTAAACCGGGAAGGGATTCATGCCTTGCATGTTTTCATCGAGGAACTGGATCCTTGAAGATTTAATCCGGGTAAGGCGTTGGGTCACACAGAGAAGGTTGAGGTAACGTGATGTTTACGAAACGTGTAGAAACCGAGCAGTTTGTACTGCCGCTGTATGAAACAGTATTGTTCCCGGGGACGACAACCCGCATCCTCGTTCGCTCCGAGCTGGGAGCGCTGCTGCAAGCGCATGGCGATGACGACATGCACCTGGTGGGGCTCGCTGTAAGGGAGGGCAAGCAGGATGAGCCGCTGTCTTCAGATAGTCTTTATTCCCTGGGTACGCTTGTGCAGGTAGAAGGCGTTCAGGCAGCCGATCGGGGGTATGTGGTTCAGGTGCGTGGATTGCGGCGAGTCGCTGTGGAAGCGTTCCTGGAAACGGGGCCGCAGCTGCGGGTTCAATACACCGGGGCGCCCTTGCAAGAGGCCCTGAGCGAAGCGGACCGGGCCACCATGCTGGCTTTCATCCTCTCTGAGATTCGAGAAACCAGCAACCATTTTGAAGGATCCGACATGTTCCTCAAACCGCTTGAGGGCATGACGCGGTTGGAAAACGTCATCGGGTTTGTGCTGCCCTTCCTCTCGGCTCCACTGGAAGAGAAGCAGGCGCTGCTTGAATCGCCGTCCGAGCGGGAACAGGGCCTTGCTTTCCTCAACATGCTCAAACGGCAACGTGAATCGCTGGAGCTTCAAATTGAGATGAACCAGAAGCTGAGCGATGAGATGAACCAGGTCCGACGTGAGACCATGCTTCGCCAGCAGCTGCGGGCCATCCAGGAAGAGCTTGGTGAGAGCAAAGGTTCTTCGCGAAAAGGCAAAGACTATCGAGCCATGATCGAGGAGGCTGATATGCCGGCCGAGGTTCTTGACGTGGCCATGGAACAGCTTACCAAGCTGGAAACCATGGGGCCGCAGAACCCTGAAGCGGGCATGGTGCGCAATTACCTGGAGCTCCTGGTCGCGCTGCCCTGGGGACCGACGCAGCAATCTGACATTGACTTGAACGCTGCACGCGCCATCCTTGAACGCGATCATCATGGCCTGACGAAGGTGAAGGAGCGCATCATCCAGCACCTCGCTGTGATGAAATTAAAGAAGGATAAGAAAGGTTCCATCCTCTTGCTGGTCGGGCCACCCGGAACGGGCAAGACCAGCCTGGGCAGGAGCATCGCCGAGGCGCTGAATCGGGAATATGTCCGCCTGAGTCTGGGCGGCATCCGTGATGAAGCAGAGATTCGCGGCCACCGCAGAACGTACATCGGCGCGCTGCCTGGCCGCATCATCCAGGGAATAAAGACGGCGGGAACCCGCAACCCGGTGTTCGTGCTGGATGAAGTGGATAAGGTCATGGCATCCTACAATGGCAATCCGGCCAGTGCCTTGCTCGAGGTGCTCGATCCAGAGCAAAATGACAGCTTTTCGGATCATTATCTCGAAGTTCCTTACGATCTCTCTGATGTGTTCTTCGTCGCAACGGCGAACTCATTGGACACCATCCCGGCACCCCTGCGGGACCGGATGGAAATCATCACCATTTCCAGCTACACGTTTGCGGAAAAATTTGCGATTGGGAAAGAGCATTTACTTCCATTGGTGCTTGAAGAGCACGGGTTGGATTCCTCCCAATTTCAGGTGGACGATGAGGCCTTGCGTGTGGTGATTGAAAACTACACCCGGGAAGCTGGTGTGCGCGGCTTGAAGAAGCAGTTATCCAAACTGGCACGGATTGCATCCGAGAAGATTGTCTCGGGCTCTGTGGAACTGCCCTTCAGCATTTCTGTTGAGATGCTCCCTGAACTGCTGGGCAAGAAGGTTATCCGTCTGGATGAGGCGCTCAGTGACAATGTGCCGGGTGTTGCCACCGGGCTGGCATGGACGCCGGTCGGGGGCGACATCCTCTTCATCGAAGCGATGTTCATGCCCGGCAAGGGCGAACTCATCCTCACCGGGCAACTCGGTGATGTGATGAAAGAATCGGCACGGATTTCGTTGAGCCTGATCCGCTCCCGCCTTGCGCATCTCATCAAGGGATTTGACTTCAATACCTATGACATTCACATCCATGTCCCTTCCGGTGCCATTCCCAAGGACGGGCCTTCTGCTGGTGTGACTCTGTTGACGGCTGTAGCCTCGCTCTTGCTCCATAAACGTGTGGATCCGAAGCTGGCCATGACAGGGGAAATCACCTTGCGCGGTTCGGTGCTGCCGGTCGGAGGCATCAAGGAGAAGGTCCTGGCCGCTCACCGAGCTGGCATCCACAGCGTGCTGCTTTCAAAGGAGAATGTGGATGATCTTAACGATCTGCCAGAGGATATCCGGGACACGTTATGCTTCGTGACCGTAGAGACCATCGAGGATGTCCTCCGCCACGCATTGGGTGTTGATCTTCCCGAGGCAGATACATGGCTGGAAGAATCACCGTCAGCGGATCTCCCCGTCACAGCTGCGATGGGATCCCAATAAACGCGTAGGACTGGCTTCCAGCCTGCATTGGTGGTCGACTACCGTGGTCAAGTTCATCCCATCTGCAGGACGCGCTGGATGTCAACTTGAGCCGCCCCCATGTATGGGGGCGGTTTTTCTTCCCCTGCAGTCTTCACGTTTGTTTTGCTCTTCGCTTTGCACGGCGTAATTCGATAAGTCCACGCATGAACTTGCCATTCACCATCAAGGTGAGCGCCTCGAGGAGGTCGTATGTGATCCCCTCGCCAGCCATCATAAAGGTTCGCAGCGGGGCTTCACGAAGTATGGCCTGCATCAGCATGGTATTGGGGCTTTCAGGATCGTTCTCAACCATCTCATCCATCCGTCGCTTCATCATGCGGGCGATAAGGCGTCCGATAAAAGTCGTTTGCATGTCCTGAAGGGAGGTGTTCAGTGTGTATGCCTCATCGGCGGTGTACGTCGCGGAGGGCAGGGGGCGTCCGTACAGCCCAGCGAAATCATTGCGGGGGAAGCGCCCGTCCTCCGGGGGGTGATGATAGGTTGCGGATGCCGCTTGCGGTGGGGTGTTCTCCGCATCCCCGGGGAGCACAACAAACCCGTTGAGGCGGATGTCGCGGGAGGAGGAGCCGACCAGGATCTCAAATTGACCTGCTTCCACCTCCCAGGTAGATCGTGCAGGGTTGAAGTAAGCAAACGCGCGCCTGTTCAGATCGATGATAACCTGCTTCTCTTCACCGGGCTCAAGCCATACCTTCTCGAACCCTTTCAGCTCTTTATGCGGTCGGAAGAGGGATGAATCCACATCGCGCACATACACCTGAGGAACCTCAGCTCCGTAGCGATCGCCTGCATTGCGAAGCCGAAAGGTCACGCGCACAGCGTTGGCATGTATATCGGGATGTGGACGGCATTGGAGGTCATGGTACGTGAAGTGGGTGTAGCTGAGGCCATGTCCGAAGGGGAAGCGGACGTCCATATCTGCCGAATCGAAGAAGCGGTAGCCGACGTAGAGACTTTCCCGGTATTCCACCGTTTTCGGTCCTCCAGGAAATTGTGCTTGCGACGGGTGATCCTTGAGATGCCGTGAAAAGGTCTCACTTAATTTCCCACTGGGGTTGATATCCCCGAAAAGGATGGCGGCGATGGCGCTGCCACCGGCCTGTCCACCGAGGTAGCCTTCAAGGATGGCTGGAACATTTTCTTCCCAGGGCATTTCCACCGGGGCGCCGTTGCTCAGCACGACGACAGTGTTGGGGTTCGATGCGGCAACGGCTTCGATGAGGGCATCATGGCCGGGTGGAAGCCACATGTGCTCCCGGTCGAGACCCTCCACTTCGTACCAGTCCGTCAAACCGGCGAAGACCACGGCGATATCAGCCTCGTGTGCGAGCTCCATGGCTTCACAGATCAGCTCGGCGTCAGGCACATCCCCGCGCGGGGAGTATCCTGCGCCATAGGTGAGCGCCGCGTCGCCGGCGAGCTGCCGCATGTGATCCCAGGCGTTGTCCAGGCGGGTAGGGTTAATGTAGGAACTGCCTGCACCCTGATAGCGTGGTTCCTTCGCGAACCGACCCAGTATCGCGATGGAGGACTCTTTCGTCAGAGGCAGCAAGCTGCCCTCGTTCTTCAGCAGCACGGCGCCCTCCGCAGCGGCTCGCCGGGCGAGAGCGTGGTGGCTTTCTGGGTCGTAGTGAAAGCCGGGATCGAGGTTTTCAACGCTCGTCTTGATAAGCTGCAGCAATCTTTCCACAGCCCGATCCAGAACCGCTTTGTCAAGGCTGCCGCGCTGCACCGCTTCCACGATGCGGGTATCGTTCCCCCGGCGCGGCCCGGGCATCTCAAGATCGCAGCCAGCTTTGAGCGCATCCTCACGCTGGTTCATGGCGCCCCAGTCGGTGAGCACAACGCCTTGATAGGACCAGCTACCCCTGAGCACGCTTGTCAGCAGGTAAGGATGCTCGCAGCAAAAGGTGCCGTTGACCTGGTTGTAGGCCCCCATGACCGTCCAGGGTTTCCCCTCCCGGACCGCTATTTCGAAACCAGTCAGATAGAGCTCATGCAGCGCCCGCTCATCAACCACGGCGTCGATGGACATGCGCCGAGTCTCCTGATTGTTCACGGCGAAATGCTTCACACACGCTCCGATCCCCTTGCTCTGTACGCCGCGAATATGGCTGGCGGCCATCTGGCCTGAAAGGAAGGGATCCTCGGAGAAGTATTCAAAATTGCGACCGCAAAGCGGTGAGCGCTTGAGATTGCAGCCCGGGCCGAGGATGACGCTCACCCCCTCCTGCTTGCAGGCCTCGCCCAGCGCCGCCCCAATGTCATGGACGAGGTCCCGGTTCCAGCTTGCCGCGAGGGCAGAGGCGGTTGGAAAGCATACGGCTGGCACGCTTACGCCGAGCGCATCATCGACGTTTTCCTGTTTACGCAGGCCGTGTGGCCCATCGGTTAACATGATGGGTGGGATCTCCAGGCGCTCAAAAGCTTTGGTGTGCCACATGTCGGCGCCGGAGCAGAGGGAGGCTTTTTCCTCCAGAGTCATCGCTGCGAGAAGAGCCTGACTATCACGCATTCCTACTGTCTCCTTTCCGCAATCACCACCACCGGATAGGGCAACTGTACCTGATTCAACCCTCCCTTTCAATGTTGAATGGGTGCCCACGTTGATGTCGAGCACAGGTGCTATGCGTGCCAAGCGTAGGCACAACGGGAGGACGATCGATGCTCACGACGAACGAGCCCGGCTGAGCGATGGGTAGAGGTGGAGAAGCGGCCGATGCGGCCGATGCTTCCTATGTCACCGGCATGCATGCAGCCCTGCGTCAGCTCCTGAGTGACCTCTCGTTGTCAGAAACGATGGATGCAGTGCCGATTCTTTATGGGGAAGTGTGGATCAGCAAAACGCAGAAAGGTACCGGCGTGCTCAAGGTGTGGATGGTCTTTTCGTCGGTCGGGCTGCGCGCAGAGCCGCTGATTTCATCACGCTCATCGAAATGGCGGTGCACGTGAGTCGTGAGAGGAATGGATGAAGGTTGTGTTCCGGCCTGCGGTACAATGCCGGTGAAGGAATTGGAGCTCTGGAAAGGGACGTCAACCATGACAGATCGACCGGTGGACCGTGTTATTGTCATTGTGCTCGATGGAGTCGGCGCCGGGGAGTGCCCTGACTCGGCGGACTATGGGGATGCCGGGAGCAACTCTCTGGGGAATACCGCCCGTGTGCTCGGGGGACTTGACCTGCCCAATATGGGTGCGTTGGGCCTCGGGAACATTACGCCGATTGAAGGTGTGCCACCGCGCGCCGATACGCTGGGTGCGTACGGCAAGATGCAGGAAGTCTCCAAAGGAAAGGGTTCGATCGTCGGGCACTGGGAAATCATGGGCGTTCGAACGGAGAAACCGATGCCGACCTATCCGGACGGTTTCCCGGATGATCTGATTGAGGCATTCAAAGAGCTCAGTGGTCGGGGTGTGCTGGGCAACAAGGCTGCATCCGGCACCGAAATCATCAAGGAGCTCGGTGAGGAGCACATGCGCACCGGCGACTTGATTGTGTATACCTCCGCCGACAGTGTGTTCCAGATTGCTGCCCATGAAGAGGTCGTGCCGCTGGAGGAGCTGTACGACATCTGTGAGCGCACCCGTAAATTGCTCACCGGCAAGCACGCGCTGGGCAGGGTGATTGCCCGGCCGTTCGTCGGGGAGGACGCCGCCAGTTTCACGCGCACCAGCGGACGCCATGATTACCCGCTCACCGCGCCGGAACCGACGATGATGGACAAGCTGATCGAAGCCGGACACCGGGTCTATGCCACCGGCAAGATTGACGACCTGTTCGGGCACCGGGGGATCAGCGAGACGTTCCATACGGTCGATAACGACGCGAGCACGCAGGCACTGCTTGATTTCTTGAAAGAGGACTTCACGGGATTGCTCATCAGCAACCTGATTGAGACCGACATGATTTACGGCCACCGCAACGACCCGGCCGGCTACGCACAGAAGCTGGTGGAGTTTGATGCTCAGCTTCCGGCGATTCACGCCGCACTCGGATCGAAGGACGTGGTCATGATTGTGGCCGATCACGGCGTGGATCCGACCACGCCCAGCACGGATCACTCGCGCGAATACGTGCCGTTGCTGGTGTTTGGCCCGCGCGTAGCGGGCGGCGTGGATCTGGGCGTGCGGGCGAGCTTCGCTGATGTGGCAGCAACGATTGCCGAGAATTTCGGCCTCCAGGCGCCTTCAGTGGGGAATAGCTTCCTGGGGGAGATCCTCGAC